>Ga0209090_10001719_pt1 | contig 14002 bp, 9 predicted proteins | sample ArcticOcean_MG_C_9_FD_187432 | JGI IMG/M metagenome (GOLD analysis project Ga0209090, IMG submission 187432) | Marine microbial communities from western Arctic Ocean - ArcticOcean_MG_CB2_152 (SPAdes) (version 2) | ecosystem: Environmental > Aquatic > Marine > Oceanic | place: Arctic Ocean... | reverse complement strand
AATTTCATGGCTAAATGGTCTGAAAGATATCCAGGTCAATCAGGTCATATTCATGCATCTTTACAACACCTTAATGGGGAATCAGCATTTACAGGGAGCCAAGGCGAAATAAGCGAAACAATGACTTATTTTTTAGGTGGCTTACAAAGGTACATGAGAGAATTTTCTAGTTTAATAGCTCCCACTGTCAATTCTTATAAACGATTGTGCCCTGGTGCTTGGGCACCTATCAACATGACCTGGGGTGAAGAAAATAGAACGACCGGCTTAAGAGTAATAAAGGGAGGTCCCAGCTCTCAGAGAATAGAAAACCGACTACCCGGGGCTGATTCAAATCCGTACTTAGCGCTAGCCGCAACTTTAGGGGCTGGATGTCTTGGTATTGAACAAAAAATACTGCCTACGGAAGAAACCATAGGGACTGCTTACTCTTTGAAAGTTCCAAAAGAACTTGAAGTGCCTAGAAATCTAAAAGAAAGCTCTGAGCTTTTTAAAAAATCTGAATCAGCCAGATCTTTATTTGGTGATGCATTTGTAAATCATTTTAGCAACACAAGAAAATGGGAACACGATCAATTCTTAAAAAATAGTAGCTCAATGAAAACTGATAAGATATCTCAATGGGAGCTTGCAAGATATTTTGAAATCATATAAAAATTAGAATGAGCACGGGCTTAGTATTTCACGAACGCTATCTATGGCATCACACGGGCAATCATGCGGATTATGTTCCTTATGGCGGACTGGTTGAACCGTTGCAACACGCTGAAAGCCCTGACACAAAAAGAAGAATAAAAAACTTATTGGAAGTATCCGGTCTTCTAGATGAACTAACAAGAATTAAACCCCGACCGGCGACAAAAGACGAAATTTTACGATTTCATACTAAAAAATACTTTGAGCATATCCAATCACTCAATAAAACCATTTCAGTAGATGCAGGAATTTCTGCGCCTATGGGTATAGATAGTTTTGATATAGCGCTGCTCTCTGCAGGAGGTGTAATTGAAGCTTTTGATGCTGTAATTAATGGCACTGTGGATAATGCTTACGCTTTGGTTCGACCACCTGGACACCACGCCATGCCTGATATAGCGATGGGTTTTTGCATCTTTGGTAATGCTGCAATTGCTGGTATGCATGCCTTGGCTAAAACAGACATACAACGAATTGCCTACGTGGATTGGGATGTTCATCATGGAAATGGGACACAAGCTGCGTTCTATTCAAATCCTAATGTTCTCACCATGTCCGTCCATCAAGATAGAAACTTCCCAACAAACACAGGTTTGATTGAAGAGAACGGAGAAGATGAAGGCACTGGATACAATATTAACATTCCCCTTCCTCCTGGTTCTGGAGTGGGAGCTTATGAAGCCACTTTTGATAGAGTAATTATTCCTGCTCTTTATAAATTCAAGCCCGAACTAATAGTAGTTCCTTCTGGATTTGATGGTGGGGCTAATGATCCAGTGGGTCGACAGATGATGACAAGTGAGGGCTTTGGGTCTCTAACCAGAAAATTAATGAAGGCGGCACATGATCTTTGTGAAGGTAAAATTATCATGACTCACGAAGGTGGCTATAGTGCAGCTGCTGTTCCATTCCTTGCGCATAAAGTGATAGAAACTATGGCAGGAAGAGATTCAGGTATTGTTGATCCTTTCCAAAATATCATTGGAAGAATGGGCCAACAAGAACTACAACCCCACCAAGATAATTTAATCAAAGAAGCAGAAAAACTGCTTCTAAACTTATAAATCATGAATGATATTTTTAACTTAGAAGGCAAAACCGCACTAATCACAGGTGCTTCATCTGGATTAGGAAAACATTTTGCAAAGACACTTGCTGGAGCAGGAGCTTCAGTAATCTTAAGCGCTCGAAGAATTGAAAACCTAGAAGCTTTAAAAGCTGAAATTGGTTCGCAAGCTTCTTGCATACCTCTTGATGTAACGTCGGTGGAAAGTATTGATAATCTTGTAAAAGAAATTAGAAACACCACAGGGAGTCTAGACATCTTGGTTAATAACGCAGGCGTTTCAGATCCTCAACGCTTTAAAGATTTAACAGAAGAAAGCTGGAATTACGTTCTTGAAACTAACTTAAATGGCGCTTTTAGAATGGCCAAGGCTGTAACCGATATTTTTTTAGAAGATAAAAAAGGCGGGAGCATTATTAACATCGCATCAATTCTGGGCATTAGAGTTGGCTTAAACCTTACGAGCTATGCAGCAGCGAAAGCAGGCCTTGTTCAGCTAACTAAAAGTATGGCCCTTGAGCTCGCTCGTTCAAACATTAGGGTTAATGCAATTGCGCCCGGTTACATACTTACAGAAATAAACGATGACTTCTTTGGCACCGAAGAAGGTCAAAGCTATATAAAAAGTATACCAATGAGGAGACTTGGTCTTGAATCCGAACTGGATGGAATTCTTTTGTTGCTCGCCAGTGATGCCTCTTCTTTTATGACAGGGTCGATTATTCCAGTGGACGGCGGGCATTTAGTTAACCCGCTTTAATTGCTAGCGCACCAATTTAATCACTTTTCCAACCACCAAGTCTCTGTTTGGAAAATCACCGTTAAGAAGTCTTAATTGCGCTTCAGCGTTGTATGAAATGGAACTGTTGCTAGCTAATTTCTTATAAGTATCTCCTCTTTTTACAATGTATTTTATTATCCTTAAGGGTTTAGACATGTCTCTTCCTCTTTGATCCAATCGGTCCAAGCTATTAATAATCTGCATGAACAAAGGGTCAAATTGTTGAAAATCTTTCTCTTCTTCGTCTAGATAGCCCACAAATTGATAGACCTTACTCTCCCTAAAAAGAACGGCCAACCTTCTCATTTCACCCGTTCTTTCTCTGACTAAGCAGGCATACCCTTTGTACCCATTAATTTCTAAATCCACCCCTTCTGAAAAACCAGAAGCGACTCTTTGCATGTACTCTTTTGGGGTTTCTCTAAAATTTAGATCCTCCAAGCTGACTTTAAGCATGGCTTTACTGAAAGGGGCTCTAAAAATTATATTTTTTGGTGTATTTATAATCTCCCAATTTTTAGGAGAAGCAAGGTAAAGGTCTAAGTCTATATGAAAAAATTCATTCCCTTTTCTCACACCAGATTCTTCAGAGTCACCGTAGACCATTTCATTTATCTTTTCGAAATAATCTGCTTTTATTTTCGCTGCTCCTTTTTCGTTTTTAATGTTTACCTCTTCTAAGATCTCTTTCAGCCGTTTATCATTTGATGGATGACTAGCAAAAATGCCATGATAATTTATTGGCTCTTGCCCTCTTTCTTTGGCCAGCTCTTTTGAGTAAATTTCTTGATCTTTTAAAACAGAAAGAACCTTCATCATCCCTTCAGTAGAGTAGCCGTCTTGGTATAAATATTCCGCACCCAACTCATCGGCCTCTAGCTCCATTTCTCGACCGTAACCTGCCAATAATGCTCCTGAGGCAACCCCAACAATATCGCCGGCTGTTCTTCCTGAATTCATTTGAACGGCAGCCGAAAGAATACTCAGCAGTTGAGATTGAGAATATTGGCGAACGCTATGCCTTGCCGTCACGTGTCCAATTTCGTGACCTAAAACAGCCGCAAGCTCTTCTTCTGAAGACAGATAAGCCATCAAACCTCTGTTAATGTAAATATAACCTCCTGGTAAGGCAAAAGCATTGATATCTGGACTGTCGAGCACGGTAAATCTGTAAAAAAGATTAGGTCTGTGGCTTTTAATGGATAAAGAATCGCCTATTCTTTGAACATAATCTTGTAATTCTTGATCATTGTAAGCGGGTGTTTGTTGTAAAACTTGAGCATGATATTTTTTTCCCAGAGAAATCTCTTGGTTCTCGCTCATCATGACAAAGTCTTGCTGACCCGTTACAGGATTTACCGAACAACCGTTAAATATTAAAAGTATAAATAAGGTTGATAATTTTTTCATTCAGACAATAAATCCAGTGCTTGTTCTCCAAATAATTCCCACCAAGATTCTCCCATAGCCAGCACTCTTTCAATATTTGAATCGCTGCTATCATCAAGCCTTCTGTTAACCCTCCCTAAAGCCGAATTAACTCGAAGGTAATTTTTTCCAATTAACTCTTCAGCTAGCTCATGATCCATACTGCTTTCTATCATCAGACCAAACAGATCATGCATCATCCAACCGATCAGTCCCCACTTCATTGAATCCTTACCCTTAAGAGCTCTTTTATTTAAACCCGTCCCTACGCTTAAAACCACAAGCTCAGAATTGGGGTATATTTTTTTTGCTTCGACATAGCCGTGCAAAACAGGATGGTTTGCCACTATGCCCCCGTCAATAAGGTATCTGTCTCCCACTTTTGCAGTTGGGTAATAAACGGGCGCAGCACTGGTCGCATCTCCCGCGTCAACCACTGATATTTCTGGATCGCCATAAGAACTTAAAAGGACAGGGATTCTTTTTTCTATGTCGTAGGAGGTAACGGCCACCGGCTTAGCAGCGTCTCCTATTTTCTTTTCTTTAAAGAATTCTTCTAGGACCTCTCTTTTGCCCTCATTTGTGTATTTAGGGTTTCTTTGCATGATTCCTAAATTCGTTTCCCAAGATGAATTCGTCATGGTCCTCTTAAGATTCTCTTTGGACCAAATTTCCATCAAATCCACTGCAGACATCTTATTAACTGCTAATCCTAAAGAAGAAATTGCTCCTGCAGAAGTTCCTATGAAGAAATCAAACTTATCAGCTAATGGCACACCAAGACGGTTTTCTAATTTTTGAAGAAAAATAATCGTGGCTATGGTTCTTACCCCGCCGCCGTCTAAAGAAAGTATGTATTTTTTATTCAACGTTCAAGCTTTAATGTAGATACACCATTGTGCCATATTTCTTGACTTAAACGTTCGGACTAAAACTAAAAGAACTCAGCCAATCTTTTCCCAGAAGCGCACGCCAATGTCCACCCATAGAATCCTTGGCCGGAATTTATATGAAGGCCTGTCTTAGAAGTTGGACCTATGATTGGATAATTGCTTGGAGTTAAGGGTCTAAAGCCCGACCAAGAAGTTAACTCTCCAGAGTTAAAATCAGCTAAATCAGGTGCAATTTTTTTGGATAGACTTAGTAATAAATCTAATCTTTCTTGTTCTTTAAAGTCTGATAAGCCTACAAAATCTGCAAATCCTGTTATTCTAATTTTGTTACCCAGTCTCGTGAATAGAATTCTTTTATCAGCCAACGTAATACTCTTAGAAAATTGTTTTTTTCCTGGATTCAAGGTAAAACTATAGCCTTTAACCGGTAAGACGGGTGTTGGGTGGCCTATTATTTGACTGGTGAATGGCCCTAAACAAGAAATAATTTGTTCAGTTTCGTAAAGTTGACCTTCCGAGAAATAACCGGTTACCCTATTTTTCCAAGTAGCTAATTTTTCAACACGCCTATTAAAAACGAACTTTGTATTGTTGTCTTGTAACCAGTTAAATAATTTTTGACAAAATACCAATGAATCGCCCACTTCATCTTGCTCAGAAAATATAGCTCCTTTTATATCCAACTTAAAATTCTCTATTGCAGGCTCTAAATTAATAGCTTCAGAAAGTGATAAATAAACATTATCAGAGCCATTTTTTAATTTCTTAGGCAGAAAAGAAACTTCTTTGGCTAAGGACTCTGCGTCTTCATAAAGCACTATTTTACTGCTCTTAACACATGAAAAATCATCGTCTATGTCTTGACGTAATGCATCTAATAATTTTTTTGATTCTAAGGCCAATTCAAGGAGATCTAGGGTATTTCTTTCATGGTTACTTGTTGAACACTCTCTTAGAAACCTCAACCCCCAGCTAATCGTCCTAAAATTTAAAGGGTGTTTAAACATTAACGCTGGGTCAGAATTAAAAAATATAGAAGGAAGTTTTTTTAATAAGTTGGGTTTTCCTAAGGGATCTGTCAATCCATAGGAGAGCTGCCCTCCGTTGGCGTAACTAGAGCCCAAACCTACTCCCTTGGCTGAATCAATAACTGTTACAGAATGACCGTTTTTTACCAAGTAATAGGCAGAACAAAGTCCTATAACTCCGCCCCCCAATACTGTGATTTTCATACGGGCATGATACCCGTTAAATTAACTAACTATTATATCGATATAATTGTTTCCTATAACTTAAAGTTATAATTAGCTAAAAAAGATTTAAAGTTATTTAACACAATAGATTCTACTTTTTGATTTGAATAAATTATCTTCATTTCAAATTTTAAAGGACTTGCAAGCGGCCAAGTTTTCACCCCTTCAGTATCTATATTGGTAGCTGATATTTGATCAAGAATAGTTATACCCATTCCCATATCCACTAGTGACTTAGCAATCTGATAAGTATCTGTAGTGGTGACGTAATTAGGCTTAAAATTATTTTTCTTGAAGTAATCATCCAGTTTTATTGTTAACGGTCCTTCAATTTTTATAAAAGGTATACCTACAAGATCGAGGCAAGCTACTGGGGTAGAATCAAAATTAATGCTTGGCGGAGAAAGAAGTACGAAGTCTCCTGTAAAGACAGTCTCAGATTCAATGTATTCTGAAGAATCAATATCATAAGCAAGCGCTATGTCTATGTTCATTGCATTAATCTTCATTTCTATTTGATCTAAATGAAGCGTATGAGTTTCAAACTTAACTTCAGGGTACTTATTACAGAACTCAGCAACTAGTGCAGGCATTAAGTTAATGCCTATTGAGGGAGTTGAAGCCAATCTGATTAATCCTGGTGCATGTTTAAGTAAGTTCTTTGTAATTTCATTAATATTTTGTAAATCATTGTGGATCTTATCCGCATGTCTGAATAAAATATGAGCTTCTTGCGTAGGCAATAATCGCCTCTTAATTCTCTGAAAGAGTAAAAAACCTAGTTGATTCTCAGTGTGAGTTAAAACTTTACTAATGGAAGGTTGAGATACATGTAAATATTGCGCTGCGCCTGTTATTGAACCCTGCGTATAAACGGCATGGAAAACCTCCAACTGCCTTGTTCTCAACTCAATAACTCCAACACGATTACATAACCTTAGTCTATGATTAATAACAAAACAAGAATTGGCATTGCCTTGTATTGTTGGTAGAGTAAATTTAAGATTTAATGCTTTGCTCATTATGAGCATCATTTTCATTAACTAGGGGAAATAAATGAAAAAATTATTCGTAACTCTTTTAGCAACTTTTATTGCTATTTCTAGCTCAATTATTTTTGCAGCAGATGATGAATCTGCAGTGGAAGAAATTGTTGTAACTGGTTCTCAAATTAAAGGAGCTAAAATTACTGGAGCTTTACCTGTTTCAATTATTACAGGCCTCGACATTGAATCAATAGGAGCTGATTCTGGTGAAGACTTACTTGAAAGCATAGCTGAACAAGGACAGAATTATTTTAATGAAGCGGAAGATGCTTCTGGTGGTGTAAACGCATCGCGTGGAGATGTTGGAGCTTACAACTTAAGAAATTTAGGTGTTGGCAACTCCCTTACCCTTCTTAATGGAAGAAGACTAGTTAACTCGCCTGGTTATCAAACAGAGCTAATCGGCGGTGATTACGTCCCAACAGTTAGTGTGAATTCAAACTTGATTCCAGTGTCCGGAATTGAAAGATTAGAAATTTTACGTGATGGTGCTTCGGCTATTTACGGTGCAGACGCCGTAGCAGGAGTAATAAATAACGTTTTGCAGACTGATTTCGAAGGCCTGAATGTTACAGCTAGAGTCAGTGGATACGACCACTTTAGTGCTGAAGACACTAAAATAACTGCAAAGTGGGGTTCGTTCTTTAACGATGGAGCTACCAATGTAAGCGTATTTTTTGACTACTACGACCGTGAAAACATAAACGCTCAAGAGGACCCTAGATGGGGCGCAGGAGATCACAGACCTTTTGTTGATGATGACTCGCCTTGGAAAACCAGCACTTCTTTTAGAAACTTAAGCTCAAACTCTCTTTATGGTCAATTTGACATGGTAAGTTCCAGTGAGCACAGCGGAGAGAGCTACAACCATGAGTGGACTGACTCGAATGGAGAGTTCGAAATTTTTCCTTTAGGCGATGCTAAATGCACCAATAGAGGTCATGCACAATTTGATACAGGGTATGGAACTTGTATAGCTCAAGACGGAAATGGCGCCTTAAGAAGTAATTTCTGGGGTCCTACTGATGTTAGATCTGAACTAGTTAGAACCAATGCCGTAATGTTTATTAACCATGATATGGAAAATGGCATGGAGTCATTCACAGAACTTGCCTTTTATAAGTCTGACAGTGATCGAACAGCTCATGCTTCTTATGCATTTTCTTCCTCGAAGCATAGGGTTGGTCCAGATAATTACTATTTAAATCAATTAAAAGTTGATATTGATGGTGTGCCTACCGCCATATTTGCAGGCAAGAATCTCTACATCGACAACTATCGATACGAAGAGAGACAAAGACTGGTAAATGTAAAAAAAGAAACCTACAGATTCCTTCAAGGCCTTAGAGGCACAAATGGAGATTGGGACTGGGAAGCAGCTTTCGTAACTTCTAAAGCAACATCTGATGATGTAACAAGCAATAGAATGTCTAATAATCTTTTGAAAGCAGCTTTATATGACTCTACTCCAGCAGCTTATAACCCTTTTAGTGCAGGTGTAAATTCAAACATTGAAAGAACTCTAATTGATGTTTACAGAAAAGGTTCAAGCGAACTCACAATGATTGACTATAAGATGTCGAATACTGAATTTTTGGAGCTTCCAGCAGGCGATATAGCTGTATTAGTAGGAGTTGAATATCGAGATGAAGAAATAGTTGACGACAGAGATCCAAGACTAGACGGAACTATTACTTACACTGATTACGAAGGAGACACTTATCCATTAGTTGCAGATGTTCTTAATTCATCTCCAACAGGAGATGTTTCAGGTTCAAGAGACGTTTTATCTTTCTTTGGTGAAATGATGATACCAGTGACAGATTCTATAAATGTTCAAGCAGCAATTAGAAACGAAGATTTCTCTGACTACGGTTCCTCAACGGTTGGAAAAATAGCTTTAGGTTGGGATGTATCGCCTTGGTTGGATTTAAGAGCTTCTGTATCAACTGCTTTTAGAGCCCCAAACATCATTCAAGTGAATGAAAAAACTGTAGTGAGGTCCGGAACAAGGTATGACCGAGCTTTATATCAACTGAATGCTGTTCAAGACATTGATACTGTAATTGATTCTGATTCACGTTACACCATTCAAAGAATGGCAACGGGTGCAGAAAATCTTGAAGCTGAAGAATCAGATAACACTTCTTTTGGTTTTGTACTTACTCCAACAGACAATTTAATAGTTACCGTTGATACTTGGTCTATTGAAAAAGACAAAACCATTGGCTTGTTTGGTCGAGAAAACCAAACAGTTAATGACATGCTTATACGATTTGCGAATGGACCAAGTAATTGTGCAGGAGATCCTTTAGTTGTAAGAGAATCTGCGGACTTGGATGATGCAAATGAAATAGCAGCTTTTGCAGCAGCCGGTATTTGTCCTTTCGGTCCAATCAAATATATTAAAAATGAATACACCAATATGGCCTTGAGAACGGTTGAAGGCACAGACGTTGGTATTTACTATAATTTTGAAAGCAAATTTGGTGATTTTGATGTTCGATACATAGGAACATTTCTTGATAAGTTTGAGCAAAAAGCCAGTGGGGAATTTGCTGCGCTTCAAGCGAAGAAAGATGCTGGAGAAATCCCTGAGTCGATTCCCATAAAAGGTTTCGGTGACCTCCTTGGATTAGATGGAATCTATGACAACAAGCACACGCTAAGAGTCACTTGGGACAAAGGACCATACAGAGTTAGTTTGTTTGGACTTAAAAAAGGTTCATTTGAACAAACTTCATTAGGTAAAATTAATGGTGTGGCTTATGTCGTTCCTTCAATGACTACATTGAATCTAACAACTTCTTATGACTTTGAAATAAATGATCATGATGCAAGAATTAGATTTTCTATAAAAAATATTGAAGATGAAAGAGCACCCACAGCAGACAGGTATTATGGGTACTATGCTGATGCTCACCAAGACTATGGAAGAAACTTTTACGTTGATTTCACTTTAAAGATGAAATAAAACTAATAAATATAAAAGGGAGCTATTGCTCCCTTTTTTTTATAAAATCAATTCATGAGTTTCATTAAAAATAATAAAGGTTTTTTATTGGGAGTTATTTCTGCCTTTATTGTGTTGCTCTTTCCTACTCCGGAATCTTTGTCATATGAAGCACATAAAACGGCAGCACTATTCTTGCTCATGGGAGTATGGTGGGCCACAGAAGCAGTTCCCGTTGCCGTAACAGCGCTAGTTCCTTTAGCCTTATTTCCTATCTTGGGAATTGTCGATATACAAAATGCTGCTAACCCATATGCCAATAAAACCATTTACCTTTTCTTTGGGGGTTTTCTTTTAGCCATAGCTATTCAAAAATGGGATCTACATAAAAGGATAGCCTTATTTGTTTTAGAAAACACGGGTTCCAATGGCGCATCGCTTGTATTTGGATTCATGTTGACTGCTGCACTTATAAGCATGTGGGTAATGAACACAGCAACTACCATTATGCTTCTACCGATTGGACTAGCAGTTATAACGGTGGTTAAAGAAACCGTGAAAGGGTTAACGGAAAAAGAAACAGAAAATTTTCAACTTTGTCTTCTCTTAGGTATAGCTTACGGCGCTACCATAGGTGGCATGTCGACACTAATAGGAACAGGCCCTAACGGTATGCTCGCCGCCTTTATGGCTGATAATTATGATCTTGATATAAGTTTTGTGGATTGGATGAAAGTAGGAGTTCCCTTAAGCACAATAATGCTACCTGCTAGCTGGTACGTATTAACCAGGATTATTTACCCGGTCAAGTTCAAGACTTCTGAAGAAACTACCGCCCTACTGGCATCTATGAAAGAAGAATTAGGATCTTTTCAAGGACCTGAAGTTAAAGTTTTTTGTGTGTTTGTCTTTACTGCTTTATTTTGGATGCTTAGAACCGTCTTGGATGACTTACCAGGACTCGGTGGTCTTTCTGATGCTGGAATTGCAATGATATCTGCTCTTGTTCTTTTTTTACTTCCTAGTGGTGACAAAGAAAAAAAAGGTTCTTTATTGGAATGGGAAGACGCACAAAAAAATGTCCCTTGGGGATTGTTGGTTCTATTTGGTGGGGGCTTAAGCTTGGCCAATGCCGTTCAAAGTACCGGGCTGGCCATTTGGATTGGTAATCTTATTCCACAAGGAATCAGTATTGTTCTCATTGTTATCTTGGTGGTTACCTTAATTATCTTCCTAACAGAATTGACCTCAAACATGGCAACGACAGCAACCTTCTTACCGGTCGTTGCTGCGATAGCTATTCAATCTGACTTTGATCCAATCTTGGTAACCGCCGCGGTTGCTCTAGCAGCCAGCTGTGCCTTTATGCTGCCGGTTGCAACACCGCCGAATGCGATTGTTTTTGGATCTGGCTTGATCAGAGTGCCACAAATGGCAAAAGCGGGTTTTTTGTTGAACGTACTTGGAATAATAATTGTTTCTTTTGTGGCTGCCGTGTCTGTGCCCTACTTCTTGTTATAAACTATTTTCCTCTTGCCATGGCATCTGGCCTTCTGGTGTCTGCAACGCCGTAAAGTTTATTGTCTTTAATAAATATTGCCTGAACACTTCCCATGGTATCGGTTGGGCGTGTTGTGTGACCAAAGGATTTTAATAACTTTAACGTATCGGGGCTTATTCCCGTTTCCACTTCAAGATTACTTGCAACCCTTTGGTTTATTCGGGGTGCCATAACGGCTTCAGCAAAGCCGAGATTGTGATCAATTACATTAGAAATAACTTGGGTAAGAATATTGGGTATTCTGCCTCCACCGGGAGAGCCCAGGATCATTGAAAGATCTCCAGAAGAATTAAAAACCAAAGTAGGAGCTTGGGTGCTGATCATTCTTTTTCCGGGTTCTAACTTATTTGCCTCACTTTTCCCGTATTCAGCAGTGTCGTCACCGTAGTAATGAGAGAAATTTCTCATTTGATTGTTGAGCAGGAACCCGCCTTTTGCAACGGTTACCCCCGACCCAAAAGAAGAGCCTAGCGTGTAAGTCAGAGAGACTGCATTCCCCTCTTCATCAACAACAGACAAATGTGTTGTGTCAGGACTTTCGTCTGCTTTTTTAAAGTCTCCAGCAAAAATTAAATCATCTGGTGTTTTTAGATTTTCTTTTATACTTTGGGCACCTTTTCTTGAATAATCTTTATTTAAAAGGTTTTCCACAGGGACGTCGTAGTAATCCGGATCTCCGTGATGCTTAGCTCTGTCGGCAAAAGCTCGAATCATGGATTCAGACAAATGATGAATGGAAGATGCTGAATTATGGCCAAGAGATTGGATATCAAAATTTTCAAGTATGTTTAAGGTTTGCAACAAAACCAATCCGCCGCTTGCTGTGGGTGGCATCGAGACGACTCTATTGCCTCTGTAATCTGTTTCTATTGCGATCCTTTCTTTTGCTTCATAAGCCGCAAGATCACCTTTCCTTATCAACCCACCACCACTCAAAGAGTCTTCAACAATCCAATCCGCTATTTCTCCTTTATAAAATACATCGTGACCTTTTTGACTTATTAAAGTTAAAGTTTTCGCTAACCGAGGTTGTCTAAACAAGGAATTAATTTCCAGAGGTTCTTCATTTCTATAAAATTTATTTTTAGAAGCTTTGTTTTGCAAAAGAGATTCTTTCCCCCAATTGAGAATAAAATTAAGATCATTGGAAACAAATATTCCCTTGTGAGCGAGTTCAATAGCGGGTCTCATTACTTGCTTTAAGCTCAATTTACCGTGAGTACTGTGAGCCTTTATCAACCCTGCCACGGTACCGGGAACAGCATTAACCAAGTGGCCATACCTGACCACTCCATTCTCAGTTAAATACATAGAACTTTTAGCTAATTTTGGAGCTGCTGAACGATAATCAAGGGTAGATAGATTTTTGGTCTTCGCATCAAAAAGAAGCATGAAACCTCCTCCCCCAAGGTTGCCTGCCCTAGGCAGAGTCACGGCTAAAGCAAATCCCATGGCCACAGCAGCATCAACAGCATTACCTCCTTTTTCGAGGATTTTGTAACCCACCTCGGTAGCATGATAATTTTGACTCACTACCATGAATTTCTCAGAAATTTCAGGATGAACTCTGTCTTTATAATCAAGCGTAGTTTGAGAGATGAGATTGCCATTAAACAACAACAAGGCAATACTTGCAGTCAGGACTAAAAATTTATTAATCATGGATTAAGGGCTGGCAACCCCAGCACTAGGTCTTCTAGGATCTGCGGCCCCATAAAAATAACCATTTTCATTCATGATGGCTTGAACGCTGCCCATGGTTGACGAAGGGTAAAGCTTGTATCCTCTCTGTTTTAAAAGAGCCTCGGTATCAGAACCAAATCCGTCTTCAATCATCAGAACTTCGGGTAGCCATTGATGATGCACACGAGGGCTGTTAACTGCTTGCGCAACGTTCATGTCGTGGGCCATTACATTAAGAGCAACCTGCAATACCGTTGTAATAATTCTACTGCCTCCGGGGCTTCCGAAAACTAAATAAGGCTTATTATCTTTAAAGATAATAGTAGGCGTCATGGAACTTAAAGGACGTTTATTGCCCTCAATGGCATTTGCTTCTGATCCGATGAGACCATATCCGTTAGGCGTACCAGGCTTAGAAGAAAAATCATCCATTTCATTGTTAATAAGCATGCCTGTACCCGGAATCATCAATCCAGATCCGTAAGAAAAATTTAACGTGTAGGTGTTTGCAACGGCATTTCCAAATGAATCCATGACTGAGAAGTGAGTTGTATCTGGGCTCTCATAAGGCAAAGGGTCGCCCGCAAAAACTTCTTCTGATGGAGTGCGTTTATCAAGAGAAATGCTCTTATTAAGGTCTTT
>Ga0209090_10001716_pt1 | contig 14007 bp, 16 predicted proteins | sample ArcticOcean_MG_C_9_FD_187432 | JGI IMG/M metagenome (GOLD analysis project Ga0209090, IMG submission 187432) | Marine microbial communities from western Arctic Ocean - ArcticOcean_MG_CB2_152 (SPAdes) (version 2) | ecosystem: Environmental > Aquatic > Marine > Oceanic | place: Arctic Ocean... | reverse complement strand
TAATTCTTTTACTTTAACATTTAAATTTTCTGTTTGATATAATACTTTATAGTTACCCCATTCTCTCATGGTAACATCATCTTTCCAATCTTTTAAGAGTTTACTTGAAGCGTTAGTCTTATCACCACCTACACCAAATTCAAATTCAATGTAATCATCATTCTTATAGTATTGATATTCTGGTATGTTATGTTCATCTCTGTCGCCACCATTAGCAAATACTATTTCACAATTACTACCATTGTATTTCTTTACTTTATAAATTGCGTCAATGGCTGTGTTGTCATGGTCATCAAAATCAATAACATGGTCTACAAATGATAATGATTCTATAATCAAAGACCTTTCTTTAAGAGACATAAAAGATTTACCTTTTTTACGTTCTAACCATTCATCACTATTAACACCAACTATAAGTTGGTCACCTAGTTTTCTTGCCTCTTTTAAATAGTTTATATGACCACCATGTAGTGGGTCAAAACCACCTGTAGCAACTACAATTTTCATCTGTTATCTCCAGAGCCATGTAATGTGCCACGTTCTTTTCTACTTTTAAGCTTCGCTAAATTCTTTTGTACAATGTCTTCTAGTCCAAAACCTAAGTCTTGTGCTAAACAAGCAACGTACCACATGACATCACCTAACTCATCAGCAGCTTCTTCTGCTTTCTGTCTATCAACTTGGTCTGTTGTTAGTCCTAAATTGTCATCTCTCATTAACTTCTTAATCTTATTGGCGACCTCACCGGCCTCGCCTGCTAATCCCATTGCTGGGTAAACAATCTTAATCTGTTTTGGATAGATTGCTGTCTTGTATGCTTCTAATTGGTAATCATTGAAATCCATTTTATCTTCCTACGTCCTTTAAATATTTTGCTTTGGTTTCTTCCCATGTTAGATATATAATATCATCATAGAAATGTGATTCTTTCGAAACACGGTCTTGTTTAATTAGACTAGCAATTCTCTTCTTAGCATATTTGTTTTTCCACAAATCAGTTAAATATTCTACTGAGTTATCAAAACTTCTTACTAATTGGTCCTCTTTAATCTCTTCTCTTAAATATTCTCTTGTGTTACTATACAGTTCGCCAAAGTAAATACCTCTAGCATGTTCAGACTTTTGTAGTGTCTTTGCAATGCCTAGTTTACTATATGTAAATGCTCTGCTTCTATTTCTATGGTCTCTCTTGTGAGGTTGACCACTAGGTTTCTTTGCAACATACCATTCAAAGAATTTATATGTATGGTTCTTCATCAACCACTGTTGTATCATTGTATTAGTTGTCTTCTCAGGCTCATACGAAACTGAACCAGCAGTCCAACCCATTTTCTTCCAATGTTTTAATCTGTCATATTGTGATAATGGTATTACTTTTGTTTTACCATATAGTGAAGTGGTTGTTACACCTACTAATTTATCTTTGTATTGGTGTTCCCATGTTTTCTCTACTACATCTGACAAACATAATAAGGCTAGTAGTTTCCCACCAACCAGGTTGAAACCAAGTGGTTGTATTGGTACAATTGTACTACCGATACAAGTATGGTTAATCATCTGTTGTGTTTTTCTAGTTCTATCCCAACCAATATGTGCGTCTCTTGGTGTTAGGTCTAAGAAGTCACTAGACATACAGATAACACCTAGGTATTTCTGTGTCTTTTTATCTCTTACTAAAAAGTTTAAATTTCTACCAATGTTACTGTTGTTCTTCATTGTAGATAAGAATGTTCTTAATGCATTCCATATCTCAGAACCTTTGGCGTTTGTATGTGATTGAATTTCTGCACCATCTGTCCAGATTAATTCTGGTTCCAAGTCCATATATTCCATAGGGTCTTCTGGTAACCAAAAGTTATTCTTTACTTCTTGTATAACAGTTGCTTGGTCTGGTCTTAACATAGCAGGCTTATCATCAAAGAATGAGTTAGTCTCTGCTGTAGGGTATCTGAATTTTACTTCCTGAAACTTTTGATAAAGTGTATACTCTTGTACTGTCATAGCAGACACCAAGGTCAAATCTTTTATGATTGTTTCCTTTAGTATATCATCTTCTATATCTGGTACTTTAGATAAATCTGTGTTATCTTGCCAACTTTGCCATTGGTCGTCTATTGTCATGTCTTTGTTCCAACTGTAACTCATAATATATACATCCTATCATAACTAATTCGAAAAGGCAACCTTACTTTGGTTGGTTTCTATATTTTCTCATCATATCAATCTGTTTCTTAGCTTTCTTTTGTGCCATATCTAGTTTTAACTTACCAGCATGTTCAGTAAATGTTCTACCTAACATATGTTCTTGTTCATGTTGATACACTCTACTAATAAGACCATCTAGTGACGCTTCTTTTAGGTCACCTTTCTCATCTTCGTATTTTGCAACACACTTTCTAGGTCTTTTAATTGCTAAGAATATAAAAGGATAAGTTAAACAACCCTCTTTCATCATAATGTCTTCGTCACCTACTGATAAAATCATAGGATTAAAACATGACATTTTAAGTCCTTTCTCTACTTGTGGATGACCACCGAGTACGAACATATTAAAAGGTAAACCAACTTGATTACATGACAGACCTATTCCACCATATTTCACCATAGTTTCAAACATAAAATCTGTTAAGTCTTGTCTGTCTTTGAAACCATACTCTTTAAGCATGTCGTCCTGAAATGGTGCGATTGCTGTTATTACTCTAGGGTCTGTTGGTGGTAGTAGTCGTATGTCTTCTCTTTTTATCATTGCTGTTCCTTCCAGAATATATTTAATGTTAGTCTTCCGTTTTGAATAGATTGTCCGTGGTTGCCTATTGGTTTATGATTGTATCTGCTGTCAAACATAACTGCTCTATTCTGAACAAATTTTATGTCTACTATCTCTTCTTCTTTATCATTATACAATTTTGTACCACTGTTTAGGTTTGTTTTTGATAGATAAACAAGTGTGGAATAATCAGCACTTGGTGAATCTTTGTGTACAAACTCCTCTTTGTTATCTTCGTCTAATCTTAAATGTGTATAGATTTTAAATGGTAAGTTTGGTGGTATAAAATTACCAAATTTAATAAACTCTTTTAAAAATAGACTGGTAGCAAATGGCGCTACTGTTTTTAAGTCATCACTACGTTCACCTGGCCATTTGAAATTTAATTCTGTGCCATCTGTCTTAGAAAGACCAGCAACCTGAACCTCAGGATGGTCTTTGTAATTATATCTTGGTATGTCCATGAATGCTTGTTCTAATTGGCCAAAGTTGGCAAAAAAGTTTTCTAACATTATCATTCTCATTATACGGTTCCTAACTGTGTAAAGTTCTGGTGTTTCTCAAACTTAACTATGTTTGCAAACTTATCAAATAGAATGTCACCTTTATGTGATATAATAAAGATGTTTTCTTTTGTCATACCTTTAATAATTTTAAAGAAGTCATCTGTACCTTGACCATCTAAACTACTATCAAAGATTTCATCTAAGATTAATAGATTGGTGTTGGTACTATTCTTCATTCTTGCAATATCTCTCCATGTAAATAACAAAGCAAGGTCAATTCTCATCTTCTCACCTTCACTAAAGTTATTGTAATTAAAGTTGTCTCTAAATCTACTCTTAACTGTTTCGTTAAACTCTTCGTCTAATACAAATGAGATATAGAAATCCATTGCTTGTAAATATTTGTTAATAAGACTATTCATAATAGGTACATACTTACGTATAATCTGTGCCTTAGCACCTTTATCATTTAAGATAACTCTTAATACATCTACGTAACTCTTCTCTTCATTAACCTTAGATAATGATTCGTCAGCTTCAACTAGTTTGGTAGATAAGTCATTGAGTTCCATTTTAATGGTTGTAATGTCACTAGTTCTATTACTTGCTAATAGTATTTCTTCATGTATAGAATCACTAGCCTGTTTTAGACCTCTTAAAGAGGTATCAATCTTAGCAAGTTCTACAGTTAGACTATTTACTTTGGCAGATACGTTAGATAGTTCAGTTACCTTTTCTTCTGTCTTGGTAATCTCTTTGATTAGTTCTTGTAGACCACTTTCTAGTTTAGCAATAGTCTTGCCTTCTTCTTCACACTTATGATTTTTAAATGTTTCGTCAATCTTTTGTGTACATACAGGACAACTATCATTCTTTGTAAAGAAGTCATATGTTTTCTTGTGTGTTGATAGATTGTTTTCTATCTTACCTTCTAATTTATTTAACTGTTGATGTTGTGATTTAATTTTTTCTTTATCAACTAATAGATTTTTGGTAGAATCTATCTCTTCATTCAATTCTTTGATTTTTGCACGATAAAGCACCTCATCTGCACTGTTTTTCACTAACAAATTTTGCTTGGTGGTCTGGAAGTCTGTACCTTGGTCTTCCAAAGACTTTAGATACTTTGCTTCAGTCTCATGCTTGGACTTGATTAACTCACACTGGTGCCTCACCTCCGTAAGTCTTTTTTGGAGGTCACTCTGTTGGGAACGTAAAATTAGGTCCATTAGGCCAAAAACTCTGATATCTAAGATTTCTTCTACAACTTCTCTTCTATATCTTGGTTTCATTTTCATAAACGGTTCGTATGAGGAAGAACCTAACAAAACCACCTGAATAAATGACCTGTAATTAAGTTTCATTATGTTTTGTTCTAAATATTTTTGATAATCTATAGTTGAAGCGTCTTGATTTATCAAAGTACCATTCTGAAATATCTCAAAGATGTTTGGTTTAATACCTCTACGTATTTTATACTTCTTAGTACCAACTTCAAAGTCAACTTCTACCATACAATCACCAGCATTAATAGTATTGACCATTTGTTCTTTCTTAATGATACGAAATGGTTTGTTAAACAATACAAAACATAAGGCGTCAAGTAATGTAGACTTACCACTGCCATTAGTACCTACTATTAAAGTAGTCTGTGACATATCTAAGTTTACTACAATAGGTGTATTGCCTGTTGATAAGAAATTCTTATACTCTAATCTTTTAAATGTTATCATTCGTTGGCCTCAGCATATAATTCTTTTGCAAATTGTTTTAGTTTTTGTTTATCAACTTCTGTATCAGCCTGTTCAATGTAGTTGCCTAAGAACGTTAAGGTGTCCTCACCTTGTTCTAGTATATCTTCTCGTACACTAGCATTAAGGTCTGACATGTCTTCAACAACCTGTAATTCGTGTACATTTATTTCGTTGTACATTCTATCAACAAATCTATCATACATATCTGAATCTGTTTTGTCTGCTACGAACAACTTTACATAGGTGTTATCATATTCATGCAAAAATAACTCATCATAGTTCTTTAACTTGTCATTGTAATGTATCTTCTTAAACATCTTATTAGGATTAGATACTCTTGTTAGTTCTCTTGTCTCTGTATCGAATATGTGAAAACCTTTAGGACAATTAAAGTCTGACCAAGTCATTTCGTATTGTGTACCAAGGTAATAAATCTGACCATCATCTGACTTCTTATGAAAGTGACCAGAGAATACTTTTTCAAATCTTTTAAAAGCACCTTTCTCTAAACCATGTTCGTTGTAATGGCCGTTATGCATTTCAAAACCTTTAACTTCTAAGTGTCCCATTGCAACAACAGCCTGAGAATTGGTAATTAACTCTACACTTTCCATTTCATTGTCATCACAAATCCATGGTATGAATAAGATAGGTAAACCATCAAACTCTACTTGTGTAGTTTTTGTATAAATTTTTACATCTTTTGATAAGTTAAGATTTTGCATGGCATTAACTTCATTTGTATTCTTATAATACGTGTCGTGGTTACCAAGTATGACATGAGTATCAATATTCATATCGTCTAACTTGTTCCAAAAATGTTTCTTAAAGTTGTATGCTGTGTTATGATTAATAAACTTACGTCTATCAACTACGTCACCTAGATGTACGAGTGTATCTATGTCGTTTTCTTTTAGATAAGGAAAAAACAACTCATCATAAAACTTGTTCATATACTTTATAAAAGCAGGACTATCATTCCTTGCTCCAAAGTGTGTATCATTCAATAATGCAATCTTCATAATATATTTCCTATAATTTTATTCCCAGTCGGTAAGTTTTATCATATTAAAGTTTATATTCATTCTGTATTTCTGGTCGCTTGTAGATGTGCTAGTATGTGGTACGCTAGGGTCAAATATAATACATCTATTGGCTACACTCGGTATCTTCTCATCACCTATCTTTGTATAACCATCACATGTATTAATGCTAAACAATGCTCCCATGTGTGAGAAATTATAATCTTTATGTTCTGAATGTTCTACTACACCTATACCTTGATTGACATACATGTTACCTTTAATTCTAAGAATGGCCGTAGGCTCAAACTTTCTTAATAGAGGTATGCATATATCAAAAAACACTGACCTCTCAAAGGTCTTATGTAAATAGAATTGGTGGCAGAAATAGTGGTAGGGATTACTTTCACCTAAGTGAGTAGTAATGTCTTCTGTATAGTGCCAATCAAATTTGGTTTGCACCATTATTGTTTCCATCTGCTTAAATGTTTCATCATCTAAGAAGTTATCAATCACTTCAACCATTATTATTTTTCCAGTTTTGCTTTTGCTCGAGTTTCTTCGTTCTTTACTTTTTGTGCTTTTCTTAAACCTTTAAGTCTTTCGTTAGTTATTTTTGTTTGTGCTTCTTCTTCTGAATTTTCTTTAGGTAAATTAGCTTTCAAAAACTCACTAAACATATTCTTAAATTCTCTGTCTTCACCTGGTTGCAAAGTCATATCATCATAATTGGACTCAGCAATCATTCTTTGTTTAATTGTAGTCTGCTTCTTCTCTTTTTGAATACGTCTTACAAATGCATAGTAAATGATTTGTGTAAAGTATGCAAACGGATTGTTTGACTTCTCTGGATTAAAGTTGTCCAAGTATTGTAAACAGTTCTCAATACCATCACTAATCATATCATCTCTAAATGTATAGTTGATAAAGTTAGGTCGGTACGAAAGGTGATTCGCAATTTTGAGGAAACAGGTGCCAATATAATTGGTTACTGGTGGTTTAGCTTCGCCTGATTCTTTCGATAGGTTTACTAGTCTTTTATACTCCGTCATGGCAATAAGAAATTCTTTATTGTTGACGTAATGTTCTGGTTTCTTTTTACTTATCATAATATTTTGTTTTCCATAATGTCCTTAATATACTATAAAACGTCTCGTTTGTCAATGCTGGTTCAACTATTATTTTTATTTCATTTTATTTAAAAGGAGCATTGACTCTCCTGAAAAAATCTGTATAATGAGCGGTGTAGCGTTTTCAGATAGCTGAGTCTAATGGACATCCTAATGGATAGTCTCTTCGTTATCTTCATAGAAATCATCAAAGATTTCATTCAACTCATCATTTTGTTCTCTTGTCATTTGTCTAATAGGACTACCGCCGACATTCGGAGCGAGTGGCGTTTTATCATACTCTTTAGAAATATGTTGCCAACTTTCAGTCATTGGAATACTTGCGTTGGTAATCGTCATTATCTTATCTTTAGGAATAGTTACAATATAATCTTCTGTGTAATTAGTCCATCTAATCAAAGCAATGTAATCTCTAATACCAGTAGGTGTAACCTGTGGTACATATTTAACCTGTAATGGTTTAATCAACCGAAGCAAGGCATTGCTTTCAGGCAATTGATTCTTTGTTGGAATGTGACAAACAATATCGTCACCATTCACCAGTTTGACTATTTTTATTTCTGTACTAACTATTGTCATTGCTTAATCCTACGTTGTGAATTTCATAATCAAAGTCTTCGCTGTTGTATATATTTATCCGTTCTCTAAAGTGTGCCAATGTATAATTTTCTTTCTCTTTGTATGTCATGTCATCAGCTATATCATATAGGGTTGCATGACTATTATTATCTTTTAATCGTAGACCACGACCAATTGATTGTAAATTTCTTATTCTACTTTTTGATGGACTTGCAAAAACAATGTTATGTAAGTTTCTAATATTAATACCTGTAGAGAAAGTACCATAAGAAGCAATGATAATAGCATTGTCTGTCTTCTCAACTAGTGTTCTTATTCTTTCTCTCTCTTCCGTATCAACACCACCATGTACATAGTATACTTGTTTCTCTGGTAATTTTTCTTTTATATCTTCGTATAATTTTTTACCATGTTTCTCTACATATTGAAATAAACATAAAGAGTTGCCTTGTAAACCTTTACATAGGTTCCTAATATAAATGTTTCTTTTCTCATTGGCAACCAGATAATCCATTTCTTCTTGGTAATTCTTATCCACCATCCATTTACCAACTTCTGGCGGGTGTTTTAAAACTAAACAATATATTTTTAATTGAGATAACTTACCTTTGTTCATCAACTCAGCAGTAGATACAACTTTATTAACAGAACCAAATAGTCCTTCTAACACTAACTTATGTGTAGTCGAACCATCTAAAGTACCAGTAAGACCTACTCTATAAGGACATTTCTTTAAGGCACTCATAATCTTTGTTAATGAAACGGCTTTGAATAGGTGTGCTTCATCACCAATAATCATACCAAATTGTTTAAAGTAATTTTTAGGTTGATTATAAATTGATTGCCATGTAGAGATAACTACAGGTTTAGTTGTGTCTTTTGAATGGCCTTGATAAATTCTATGTACACTCTTCTCAGGCGACCAACCATAATCTTTAAAGTCTTTGAACAATTGTTCTACTAGAGATGTTGTAGGTACAATGATTAAAATTTTCTTTTTTTCTGCCTTCAATCTAAGTAGATTAAACCTTACCATTAGATATACAATAAGTGATTTACCTGAGGCAGTTGGCGATAGTAACAATGTTCTATTCTTACGTGTTGCATAGATAAAGGCTTCTTTTTGATAATCTCTCACCTTTAATGGTATCTTTAACGCTTCAATAAACTTATCAACCTTTGCTTCATCTACCTTAGTGTCAACTATCTTTGCACCATCAACAATGTGTACGTCATTATCTTTACACCATTTAACAATGTACGGATATAACCCAGCATATATCTTACCTGTCTGATAAGAAAACAATCTAATCTTTCCATCCCACACTCTACTTCTATATTGTGGCATAAATTTAAAACCAGGTACCTCAAAGGTAAAGAATTCACCAAGGTCTCTTCTGATTGATTCATCAGCCTCAATAGTTAAATGTACATCATCTTTCTTTTCAATGATTATGTATCGTGTTACTGCCATTATAGTATCCAAGTCATAAGTGAGTATCTATTACCTTTAATTACTTTCTTAACTTCGTGTGAGAATATAAAGTTACTAGGGAAAACAACACCTGAAGCTTTAGTTTGTTCAGGTATATAATCACCATCACAGAATACAATTTCACCACCCTCTTCAGCAGTCTGTAAAAACATTAATGCCGTTATATGTGGATAACCATATTGTTGTCCGTGTGAATGATGTATGTTGTCTATATGATTTTGCATAAAACCACCCTCAGAATAATGATTCATTCTAAATGGTGTAAAATTCATAGGCATTATTTTAGTATATGTTTTGATGTAGTCATCAACCATACCTCTAAAGCCTTTTTTTAATTCGTTATAAAACTTATCTTGTTTATTAATCCAATACTCTTTCATATCAACCCTCTCTTTTGAACGAGGAGATATTCCTTCGTTGGTAGAGAATGATGATTGATTCCATTCACCATTAGTATGGTAATGTTGTATTACTTCGTCAGCCAATGTATGACTGATAGCATTTGGATATGCCTTTATGTACTCCTTTACCTCCATACTAGATAGCGCCAGAAGTAAATCTTTGCCACTCAACTGCATTTTTGATGGTAAAGGTTCTGTTTGAAATTTGTCTGATTGTTTTATCTAAGTAGTCAACAGTAGTTGATAGATAATCCACTTTCTGTTTTGCCTTAATGTAGGCTTCGTCTGAATAGATGTATTGGTCTACGTCTGTTCTAAGTAACTTTATAGAGAATGGTCTTTGTTGATATACTGAGGCGTCAGCCTTACCTGTATAATATTCCCATAAAACTTTCTTAACATTCCATAGTTCACCTTCAGCTCTACTCAACATAAGTTTATACTTTGTTAAGTGTTTCATAAACTCGTTATGTAACTGTGGTGTTTTGATTGACTCTAGGTCAAGTTCTGTGTTGTTGATTTTTAACTTGGTATCAGCAAGTTCTTGTAGTTTTTCTAAATCCATAATATCTCCATAATTTAATAAGCATTATAACACAAAACCCTTTGGAAGTAAAGCTTCTAAGAGGTAGTAACGCTTGTTTTACTTTCGCCTTTAGAGGCAAACTCATATCGTTTATATTCAAAATCTACAGTGGCCGATAGGTATTGAACGTCTGTTGCTTGTTGATTAAACTCTAGTCCACTTAATGTTGTAGGGAATACATCCGAAAATCTAACCTCTACAATACCATTATTCTTACTTGATAGTATATTTAAAGTTGCGTCTGACATAACAGCGCCTGTAGGTGTTGCACCATACTTGACCTTACCACCGTCTGTCTTAGGAGCAACGCCGGAAGACGTAGGAAAGCGGTCATTTCCACTTTGTACTAAGTTTGCAAACTCTTTATGGTCTTCTGGAAAAGCAAGGCCTGTTAACCAACCATGTATCTCTCTATAGTTCTCTAAGTTTTCATCTACCATGAATGACATACGTAAAGTACCATAAGTTAACTTCTCTCCTGGTTGTGGTATATCAGACAATGGTGTTGTTTGTTTTATTACACCAAGTGAAACTCCAGGTAAATTGACTGCTGTACAAAAATACTCTGTCTTAGGTATTTTATATATCTGAAACCTAAACTGAGTAGGACTACTGTAGTCTAACTTAGTTGGTTGTCTTGCTAATGCGTTTGTGGTTGTCATACTATTATTTATCCACTTTGGTGGTCGCTGGTTCCAAAGTGTGAGTGTTTTTGTAATCTGGTTTCATAAAAATTGACATGAAACATAGTGCTAGTATTAAGAATGCTGTAAACCAATGGCTATTAGGATTCATAATAAGTCCTCCTCTTTTAGTTTAAACAAAAAAAAGGGCGACACAAAGGCCGCCCTAATTTATTTCTGTACTGTGACAGGTATTACATCAAGTTAGCGATTTTAACTCTTTGGTAATATCTGTTAGCGTTAGCAGAACCAGCGTCATTAACCGGAGTAGCTGCACCAGACTGAGCGCCTGTTTCAGCAAATGGGTTCGCTACTAGACCATATCTAGTTTTGAAACCAATTTTCGGTTGGAACGTGTCCTGACCAACTGCTCTAACCATTTGTAGAGGCACATATGGACAGTAGAACATACCAGCGTCATAAGGTGAAGTACCTTTATAACCCACAACATAATATTGTGAAGCTGATGAGTTCGCACTGTACGGGTCAATGTACACTTTGAATCTACCGTTAAGAACGCCGGCAAATGTATTACCAGTGTCATCAACGTTTAGGTTGTTATTTAATGCAGGTGTGTAATCTAAAACACCAGCCATTTGAAGTGCTGAAGCAACATCAGAAGAACAGATAATCATGTTACCTTTTCCTCTTCTTGTTCTTTGAGCGATTCTGTTTGCGTCACGTTCCAGTTGGAACATAAGGCCTTTGAATCTTTCAACTGACCATCTACCGTTTGAGTCAGTATCTAAATCGAAGATACCAGCAGTAGTTGTGTTTGTAGCTGCACCTTTTTCAGCATTGATATAGATAGTTCTTACAACTTCTCTGTTGATTTCCGCAAGGATTTCAGCAGATAAGATATTTGCAAGTTCTGTCTCAGCGTCTAAACCGTGGATTGCTTTAAGGTCTTGAGCAAGTTCCATTGTGTATTCAGCTTTTAGCGCTCTTGATTTAGCAGTAACAGTCGATTTCTCGATTGAAAATGCCATTTCAGCAAACGCATTACCTGAATCATCACCCAATGCTTCAGCCGCAGCTGTAGACATTGCAGTACCTTTAGTAAAGGCACCAGCAGATGGTGAGTCATTTAATACACCAGGATTTGTTCCACCTTGAGCAGTTGTAGAATAACCATCTACAGCTGAACCAGCAGCATTTCTACCTGAGTAGTCAGTATCAGCTTCGTCAAACATAGCTTCGTTGCCAGTTTGTGAAGTGTATCTGCTTCTCATAGCAAAAATCAGTCCAGTAGGACCAGTCATTGGTTGTACGCCAGCGATATCGTATGCGATAAGGTTAGGCATTGCTCTTCTAACTAAAGAAATTAGGATTGGATCCCAATTCGCAACAGATGAACCTGTTGAGTTAGTTGGAGCTGCTTCGTTAAGAAAAGCACTGTCTTCTCTTGAAGCTCGTTCTTGGTTTTCCAAGATTACAGATGTTACGGCACGTCTATAGTTGTCCGTGATTTTTGGTAAATCAGGATGTTCTAGGACTGGCTGCCATTTCTTTTCATGTGTTTCGGATAAGTACATGTTTGTTTTCTCCCTATATGTTACTTAGTAGATATTTTCATATCTTTTGTTTTGCTTATAGCGGCGGTGTAAGCAGCCATGCTAGAAGACAAATCCTCGTTCAAAGAACCAGAACCGTCTGTAGCCGCCACATCATCTAAATCTTCACTAACTATACTCTTTCCAAAGTAAGACGTTTTAACTGTCTCAACCTTTTTCTTAAAGTCTTCGTTTGATGAATACTCAATTTCTTCAACAAGTTTCACAAATTTTTCTTTACTAGTATCTGCTAAGTCACTTGCAGCTTCAGAAACGATTTCTTTTCTCATCAATTCTTTAGCGCCTGTGTTTAGTTCTACGTTCTTGGCAATTTGCTCATCTAGTGCCTTTTGTAAGTCTTCAACCTTAGTAGCTTGTGCTTCTAAGACATTATACTTTTCATCTGGAACATCAATGTAGTGGTCTTCAAATAACTTTTTAAGTCCACCAATAAAGTCTTCAGCGATTTCCCCTTTGATACCTCTTTCGAGAGCAATTTCATTTTCTTTCATCCATTGTTCTACAACGTATGTTAGATATGAATCTACTTTTTCTACCAACTGGTCTTTTGCTTCTGACATTTCTTTGTCAAATTTGTTATTATAGTCAGCTTCAATATGTTCAGCAATCTCTTTAACTTTAGATTTTATTGCTGTTTCAAATATCGTAGCTGCCTTATCTTTAAACTCTTCCGATAAGTCTGTTTCTCCAGCGATTAAAGCGTCAACGTGTTCTTTTACGTCAATGTCTTTTTCTTCCTTCTTAGACTCTTCCTTGTCGTCTGACTTTTTACCGTCTTTCTTGTCAAGATATTTTTTAAGTCCGTCTGGCATATCACCTTCTGAAATTTCCTTATCTTCTTCTTTAGTCTCTGTAGACTCCATAGCTTTAGAAGGATGTTTGTCATCTAACTTTGGCATGGCGTCCGGAGCACCCTCTGACTTTTGAGGTGCTTGACCAGAAACTTCCTTTACTTTCTTAGTTGCGTCTGGATTGCTGTCTGTGGGTTTTACCACGGCTGCGCCTAAATCTTCTGCCTCGTTAGACAAGTGATTCGGTTCGGCTGCAACAGCATTCTTTTTCGGAGCGTCTGCCATAGAGTTCTCACTCACAGCAACTGCTTCTAACGCCTCTAAATTTTTATCTGTATCGGCCATTAAGAAATCTCCTCTTTTTAAAATAAACGTTTATTTTCTTATTAGTATAAGGTTATTTATAAGATTAAAGCTTTTTAAGAAAGGACTTGAACACATCTGCTTTGGCTTCTGCCAATGCATGTGATTTTGCCCTTTGAATAGAAAGCTTCCACTCATTAATATCCTTCTCAATTATAACTGCACCATTCCAAATCCACTCACGTTGTTCCATAATACCTTCAACGAAGGCGTCTGGTGCGCTTGGGTCTGCAACAATGTCGGCAGCAGTAGCTAAGTAGAAATCATTTCCTACATAATTAGCACCACCTTTAGTCACTAAGCTGCCCATACCACGACTAGAAACACCCAGCTGGGCACCCTCGTCAATAAGACCT
>Ga0209090_10001708_pt1 | contig 14057 bp, 5 predicted proteins | sample ArcticOcean_MG_C_9_FD_187432 | JGI IMG/M metagenome (GOLD analysis project Ga0209090, IMG submission 187432) | Marine microbial communities from western Arctic Ocean - ArcticOcean_MG_CB2_152 (SPAdes) (version 2) | ecosystem: Environmental > Aquatic > Marine > Oceanic | place: Arctic Ocean... | reverse complement strand
CCGACAGCGAAAAGTACACGAAGAGCGTGAACAGCGTGTGCATGGGACAAATATAGTATAGAACATAATCGTTCCTCAATGCGATACACACGAACAAGACGAAGAAGTTCAAACGCCACATCATTTGCGAAAATCTCCCCACCGAAAAATCTTTGCGAACGTGATAGTAGGAGAAATTCCCAAATCCAGTCATCCAGACGTACGCAGCGATAAAGATACGAATCGCGTTATAAATCTCCGAAGCTTTGAAGTAGTGATAGAGCAAAAATAAGACTTGCATCCATCCCTTCCACTCCTCGGTTTGCTCTCTGTTTAGCGGTGCACTCGTCTTGCTTTGTCGCAACGTCTGATAACAGCCGTACGCCGCCAACGTAACAAAGATGGCGATGAAAAAGTCTCTCGAATACGACTTTGTCCTCTCGGGAAACGTATTCGTTCGATCGCACACGTAAAACACGAACAAGATAAAGAATAGTTCCGCCCAAGAGCGAAAAATCAATCTCGCCCTCTCGATGGCATCCGCGTCGCCTTGGAGTATCCGCATGGCGCCAATGTTCGTGAACTTTACGTTGCCGTTGTCCCCGGTAGATGGAGAAGCACCGACGGCATCGCTCATGTTCCCGCTCTGTGAATTTTGTCGTCCAAAGCTGTCCGTGAAATTTGCAAACGAGCGTTTCTTATCCTCGTCGCTCATATCTTGCATGGAGTTAGAAATCATCGATCCGTCTGGAGTACTTCCTCCTCCTCCTCCTCCTCCACCTCCTTCCAATAAAACATCAAACTTCTTCGTTCCAGCCATTCGCATCTCGATCGAGTCTTCCGCTATTCCTTTATTATACCCACCGTTGTGCATTCGTTTCATTCTCACGTGGTGTAAAAACTCCGCGTATACGTATAAGGCGACGATGAACACGCCGGAGAGGAATAAACCGAGTTGAAATCGTCCGTATTCCATGACGGATGATGGTTCAACCTCTTCATCTCCTTCAAAAGAGGAAGAAGTTAAAGAAGAAGAAGAAGAGAAGTCCAACAGCGTTCTTCGCTTGGCGACGTCCTGCCAACTCAAATAATGATGATCCATCTTTCTCTCGTCGTCGTGAATGGATTTTGTAAAAAGTCTACGAGTGAGAAAGAAGTCTCGGACGAGGAAGAGTCAATGAAGTAAAAATTCTATCTGCTTTTTGTGTCATTTCTTGTTCTCAAAATTCGTGAGGAAAAAGGTCACTTAAACTACTTTAACTGCTATTCCTACTCATAACACATCATCATCATCACAACAATCATCATCATCAATCGAATGGGATTTGATTTCCATCGTAAATGGCCGTCAGTCCCTCTTTGTACGAGGGAAAGAGGAGCGATGAAGAGGAGGAGGATGCGAACGCGCGTTTGAGCTTTACGTTCTTGACTCGCTTTTCGCTCTTGTCGGGGAGGAGGATATCTTTTTCACCACCCGATTTATATGTGATATTCTTCTCATTGTCTTCGTTATTTATTTCGTAACTAAGAAGAGTTGCCGCGAAATCGACGGCTTCGTCTCGAGATGAAGGATAATCGTCGACGAGGTTGTATATGGCGACGCGATTATCGTCGTCGATAAAAACGGTATCCTCTTCTTCGTCGCTTACTTCTTTTTCGATGCACCGAACGAGCGCGTTGGCGACATCCGCCACGTGGATCCGAGACGTGTACATCTTCTTCCTCCGAGATATTTGCGTTGGCGTTAACGATCTCGTATTAGCGTTATCGCTTTTTTTAATGCTATAAGTATTGCTATTATCCTCACTCTGTGTCTCTACTTCTTTCCTCCGAGTCTTCTCTTGGAATTGTCGCTCTCTTTCGCGTTTCGAGGCGATATCGATAGCGCTCCTTCCAGGGCCGTAAATGCCACCCAATCGAAATATTCGCAACGAAGACTTTACATTATTTCTTTTGTTACCATTTACTACCCACTCTGTCCACGCCTTTTCGGCGTTTAACCTTCGCTGAGCGACTATCGAATCTGGATTCGGTTCCGTCGTTTCGTCCACCCACTCGCCGAGATGGCCTCCGTACACGCCCGTCGAACTCAAATAGATAAACGTCTGTCGCTTCTTCGCATTCTCCAAGACCTCTCTGACTGCTTTTGTTGATAATATCGGGTCTAAATCTAAATCACCATTCGGTGGCGTCGAAATTAAAATAACGTCTGCTTTCTTCAACCACCATTCGCACTCCTCTCCTAACGGTTCCCCGTCGTCTGATTTCCACGCGTACACTTCTTCGCACCACGTGCCGTTCGAGCGAAGATTCAAAGCCTCCGCTTTCTCTCGCGATCGAGTCGTGCCCACTACAATCCACTCAAAATCTTCCTCTTTTTCTCCTTTCTCGTTATTACTATTACTCTTCTTCTTTTTCTTCTTTGTCTTGAGCAGTTGGTTGGCGACGCCGATGGCGCAATACCCGAAACCAAACGCAAAGAAATTTTTTTTCTTCTTTCGTATTCCTTGTCCTTGTTCTTGTTGTTCTTTACGTGAAGAAGAACGAGAAGGAAAAGATCTGCAAAGACGATTTCGACGAGAACGGGCGGAGGAGGAGGAAAAGGAGGAGAAAGAAACGGTGGGAGTGCTGGAGGTGCGCATCTTTTTGTTTATACTAATGTGATTTGTGTTTAATTTGTTTCGTGACAAAGACAGAAATGATGTTGTTTTTTGTTTGTTTTTCAATCAAAAAATTTAATAATAAAATTGGTAATTGTTCGTTCTTGTAACACAGTCTCTCCTCTTTTCTGATTTCCTCAACCTTCCTCCTCACTTTTTAATTCTTCTTCTTAGCACAAAAAATTACTCAAAGTCACTCGAATCGAAATCATCCTCCTCGTCCTCGTCGTCCTCGTCAAAATCTTCTTCGTCGTCGTCGTCGCTGGAATCGTCGACTTTATAGGATTTGCGTTGGACGTTTCTCCCCGCGCGCGCCGCCGGTTTCGCAGCGACTTCCGCGACGACATCCTCCGCGTCTTCGTCCTCGTCGTCACCAAACGAAACGTCCGAGTCCGAATCCTCGGCTTTCTTCTTCTTCTTTGCCGGAGCGGGTTTCTTCGCAGCAGCGGCTGGTTTCTTTGGCGCGGCGGCCTTTTTCGTCGCAGCTGGCTTATCTGCCGCCGACGCCGCTGGTTTCTCGTTGGCGACTTCGTTGACCATCTTTGAAACGGCGTCAAAGTTAAACGAGTCTTGACGCTTGGCTTGTACGGTACCGGAGGAGGCCTTTTGTAACAATCGCTCCGCCAATGATAACTGAGGAACGTCGTCGTCGTCGGAATCCGCAGCAGGAGCAACCACCGGCGCAGGGGCGGCAGCAACTGGAACTGCTTTCGGTGCAGCGGCAACGGGAGCCGCTTTCGGTTTCGCCGGCGCTCGTTTCTTCGGCTTGGTGACTTCAAAGTCGTCGTCCGAGAAATCCTCGTCGATCTCAGAATCTGAAGCGTCCGAGTCAAAGTCCATGGCTTTCTTCTTGATCGCTTTCTTTTTCTTCGCGAGCGCTTTTTGTCCTGCCTTGGTGTTGTTTCTCGCCGCCGCGCGCACTTGCTTTTGCATCTCTTCCTCAGCCGCGACGTCGTCGTCTTCGAGTTGATCCAAATTCTCCTCCAGAGCGTCCAAATCCTTAAACCACAAGTCCTTATCCGTCGTTCCTCTCAAAAGCGCGACTTCGGCTTCCTTCTCTTCCTTTTCCGTGACCAAATCTTCAACCTTCTCCAAAGTTAAGTTCCACAAAGGCATGGAAAGCAAGTAATCGTAGGACGCGTTGGCGTCGTCGGATTCATCCGCCGCGATGTCGTTCTCGTCCGTTTGAACGATAGCCGCCGCCGCAGACGCAGACGTCTTCGTCTTTGGTAACTTATCGTACATCATCATCTCGAGCTCTTCAACCAACTCAGCCTTCTTCTTTCTATTGACCACCAAGGAGCCTTCGACAACCGCCAAGATGAAACGCGTCTTGTTCGCCAAACGCTTGAGTTCCGACTCGGCAACTTTGATGAGCATTTGACGTCTCTCTTCGTACGCCTTCAATCGCAAAGGAACGAACGATTTCATGATATCCTCTGCGGACTCGTATTTGGTGATGATCGAGTGCTCGTTGAACGCGTGCATGTTGGAGCACGAAATTTTCGACGCCAACTTGAACTTCTTCACGATGCCTTCTTCTTCAGCCTTGGCCAAGTTCGCCGGAGGCATGGTGATGACAAAGTGCACCGATGTGTCCGTGTGATACTCCTTGTAATCGGTAATGAACGGAGCTTTCTTGTCCTTTGGCGCAATGAGTTCTTCCAAGAACTCCTTGTAGTCTTGCGTCCACGTGCGCAACGGTAACTCGGTGATTTCCAACGTGCACTCGTCTCGGATGTGATACGAGCCAGTGGCGATGAATCTTCGCTCGCCCTTGAAGATTTCCTCGGTGATTTCACCCTTGAAGTGTCTGTACCACGGCATCATTTGCGTTGGCTCTTCTTCGTTCAAAATCGCGCGAACGTTGCTGATGACGTCTCTCGCGTTGTAGTTTGGAATCGAAGTAGACCATCCCGTTCCGATACCTTCGGCGCCGTTAATCAAAACAGTTGGAATAACCGGCATGTAATACGTCGGTTCAATCTTTTGACCGTCTTCGTCGTTGTGGTTCAACAACGCGTCGTCGCATTCCGGGAATACAACTCTGGCCAACTGCGCCAAACGCGTAAAAATGTAACGCGGCGACGCGTGGTCCTTCCCGCCTTGCAAACGCGTACCAAACTGACCGCTCGGGACTAACAAGTTGATGTTGTTCGTCCCAACGAAATCTTGCGCGAGATTAACGATTGTCGACGCAAGAGACGCTTCGCCGTGGTGATAGGCGGAGTGTTCCGAGACGTAACCGCTCAGTTGCGCGACTTTGATGTCCGACTTCAACTTTCTCTTGAAGCACGAAAACATAACTTTTCGTTGCGAAGGCTTGAAACCATCAATGGCGGATGGAATAGAACGCATTAAATCCGCCAAGGAGAAGAGAATCAACTCTTTGTTGATAAACTCATCGTACCGAACGGTCTCGCCGCTTTGGTCCAAGAACGTCCCTTCTTCGTACGCGGACAACCACCTTTTACGATCTTCGACTCTCTTCTTGGAGAAGGACATGTCGATCAAATCTCCGTCGCCGTCAGATTCCCAGCAAAATGTCTTGCGGTGCAACTCAATCGCAGCGAAATACTCCTTCGCTTCTTTCGCCGTGGACGTACCGAGACCTTTGTAGTACTTGATGGCCCAGCCTTTACCGTCGTTGTTGACGAGCTTCCAGTTGTCGTATTCCGGCAACGTGTAAAATACGCGCGTTTGTTGGCCCTTCGTCGCCTTGATGATGGGCGTGATGAACTCCAACAAGAAACCCGGAATTTTCAACAAAGACGGGAAGTGCGCGTGCAGAAAGTTGATTAACAAACCTTTGATGTGCGAACCATCGTGATCTTGATCCGTCATGATCATCAACTTCCCGTATCGCAACGTCTTGATGGAATCTTCGTCGTACGTTTTGCCGTGTTGCAAGCCCAAAATCTGTTTGATGTGGGTGATTTCCACATTGTTCTTCACTTGATCAAACGAAGCGTCGCGAACGTTCAATAACTTCCCTCTCAACGGAAACACCCCGTAGTTGTCTCTTCCGACGATGGACAAACCGGAAACCGCCAACGCTTTGGCAGAATCCCCCTCGGTTAAAATCAGCGTGCAGTCTTTCGAGTTGCGTCCGCCGGCGTTGTTCGCGTCGTCCAACTTCGGAACACCAGTCAATCGCAATCGCTTGACACCATCGGTCTTCTTCAAGTCCTTGGATTGTTTGAACTGAGCCCACGACATGATGTTCTCAACCAACGGCGTGGCCATCAACTGCTTGATGAGTTTGTCGGAAACGGAGAACTTGGAGCCAAAGTTCGAAGCTTTGGTGATGAGCGTCTCTTTCGTTTGCGAATCAAACGCCGGGTTCTCGATTTGCGCGTTCACGAACACCCACAAGTGGTTCTTCACTTGAAACGACTTCAAGTTCTTGCACGACTTTTCCTTCTTTTGAATCTTCTTCAACAACTCGCCCGCGATGCCGTCGGCGATGTTGGCGACGTGCGTCCCACCCTTCATGGTGCAAATACCATTCACGAACGAGCACTGCTGGAACTGTTGCGTGTTCGACACCGTCACGCACACTTGCCAACGATCGCCTTGCGCTTCGTAAACTTTCGGCGCGTTCTCCGTGTCTTGCAAATACATATCGACGTATTCCGAGAAGCTCTTGACTTTGATCTGTTCGCCGTTCAAAAAGATCTTCGTGTTCTTCCCAATGATACCTGCGGAATCGTACACTCTCTTCGACATCAACGCGATGGAATCGTTTTCCAATTCAGTCATTCCGAACTTCTCAAAGTCTGGTTTAAACGTAATTCGGGTCCAGTTGTCGGATTTCTTACACTTGGTAATTATCGGTTCCCCTTTCTCGCTCATGTTGTTCTTAAACACTTGCTTGTATTGTCGCTCGCGACTACCATCGCACGTTTCCACGATGAACTCGTGCGAGAAAATGTTCGCCAACTTTGCACCGTAACCGTTACGACCGCCGGTGACTTTCTTTTCGTTGTCGTTGTAGTTGGACGACGTCAAAAGATGTCCAAAAATAAGCTCCGGGACGTACACGCCTTCCTCTTTGTGCATCTCCACCGGGATCCCTTTCCCGCCATTCATGACCGAAATCGTCCCTTTCTCCTTGTCGATATCCACTCGCAACTCTTTCATCGTCGGATCTCTGACTTTATTATCTGTCGCGTTGACCAAAATCTCGTCGAAGATTTTATACAAACCCGGCGTAAACGCGACGGTTTTCTGCACCAACTTGTTCAAAGCGGCGTCGAACACCCACGCCGTCTCTTCCGCTTTTTCGCACGACCCGACGTACGTGTCCGGTCTCAACAAGATGTGTTCCAATTGTGTTTTCTTTTGGTAAATGTCCTCGATGGCAACTTTTTTAGTCGTCTTACCACCACCACCGGCGGCAACGTTGCCGTCCGCCAACGGCGCTTTCTTCGCCACAGCAGCTTTCTTCCCCTATTTTTTGTTTGTTTGATATTTTTTTTTTGTGAAGAGAGAGAAATTTATGTGAGTAAAAAGTACATTTGCGCGCTGACTCGTCGTCAAATGATGCATCGAAAAAGAACTGTATCATTGAAAGAGTGCAACCAAGAAGACATCACGAACGGAGAAGAGTACAACACAATTTTTCGATGATACGAAAAGAAGTGCGCGCGTGGTGTTCAAAAGAGATGAAAAATCTTTCTGTTGTCATTTGGGGGGGAAGAAAGAAAAAGATGAAATTTTCCATTTCATATCTCAACAGTTTCTTAGACACACACAACAACGCGCGTACCACCCACCAACTCGGTGGTGGTGTTCAACGTTCAACAATACTAATACTAATACTAATAACGTACCTTTGCCACTGGCATTGGGCTGTTTTCGTTCTCGGAATACTCCGAGTAGTCCATCGAAGTCTCCGCCATTTTCTTCTTTCTGATGTGGTTTTTTGTGGTGAAATCAAAAAAGTGTCTTGGAACAAAAAAGACGAACTTTTTGGTTTTTTTTGGTCACCTCGCTCCCCTCTTCACAAAACTTCTTTTGCAACAACAACACCAACAACACAACATTAAACAGGAAGAACTTATTAAAGACGATGACAACAAACGAGAACAACTTAAAAGTTGGATTTATTGGATCGGGAATGATGGCAGAAGCTCTCGGTGGAGGCTTTTCCAACTCTGGAATCGTCCCTTGGCAAAACGTGTATTGCACGGACCCGTGGCAACCGAGATTGGATTTATTCTCATCGTTCGGCGCCACGGCGTGTAAAGATAACTGCGAACTCGCGAAGCACTCGGACGTGATATTCATCGCGGTGAAACCATACGCAGCAGCAAAGGTTCTGCAAGAAATCTCGAAGGAGTTGACGAAAGATAAAATTGTGATTTCCATCTGCGCGGGAGTGACGCTAGAAACGTTGGAAGAGGCGATACATGGGAAAGATGTGCCCGTGGTGAGAGTGATGCCGAATACGCCGTGTTTAGTCGGCGCGTGCGCGGCGGCTCTGGCGAGAGGCAAGTTCGTGACGGATGAACAAGCAGATTTGGCGTTAAAGCTCATGCAATCTGTTGGAGTGTGCGTTGTGGTGCAAGAGAAATTGTTAGATGCGGTGACTGGAGTGAGTGGGTCGGGACCGGCGTACATCTACCAAGTCATCGAAGCGATGAGCGACGGCGGCGTGTTGTGCGGGTTGCCCAGAGACGTTTCCACAAAATTAGCCGCGCAAACCGTCATGGGTGCGGCGAAGATGGTTTTGGAGAAAGGGACGCATCCAGGCCAGTTGAAGGATAACGTGACGTCGCCAGGCGGGACGACGATTGCGGCGGTGCACGAATTAGAGAAAGGGGGCGTGCGAAATTCGTTCATCAACGCCGTGAAAGCCGCCGCGGAAAGAAGCAAAGAGTTGAGCAAAGAATAATAATAATAATAATAATAATAAAGTGCTTTTAATAATGTGCGTAGATTTTTAGAGAATGAGAGAAAAGTTGCAATGAATAATGATAATGTCCATCTACTACCTATCATAGTTTTATTAAAACTTCGATTCCTTGAATACTTTCACCACGGCTTTAGCCCAACTGGCGTTATCGCGCGTTTTGATTTTTGCGAATTCGCCTTGGACTTTCCTACCAACCACGCCAGCTAAATTTTCACAGAAAGAACACGTTTCAGCGTTGGATTTCGCGATAAGTGCGGTGACCGCTTTCTCTTTCGCCGATGTAACGCTCGATTCGTCCACTAAATCGAAAGTCGCCTTTATAATTTCCTCTTTTTCCTTCTTTTTCGAATTTAAAGGCGCTTCTTTTTCTTCCTCTTCCTCTTGTTTCATTTCCACGTCTTCCTCGGCGACCGCCGGGAGCGGAGACGAAGATCTCTGCCGCTTCCGGCCCGTCGTCTTTTGGTCCTCCTCGGACCTTTCTACTTCACCCAAACGACGCTTCGCAATCGCAACGCACCGTTCAATCACTCGATTATCCAATTGTTGACACATTTCCGTGATGGTATCTTCCAACGCGTACGCTCGACTGACAAACTGGCGTCCTTTGGAATCTTCACAATCCTCTCCCCAATACTGTACGGCTGCTACGACAATCAAGTGTACATCTTTAAGAAACGACTCTATAGTTAAATAAGCGCTCGAATCAATTCTCCAAAGTAAAGTGGATAAATCCATCGGAGATTGCACAGTCTTGGAGTACCCGTCGAGCTCGGCGTCGGTAATAGGCGCCGCTAATTTGGACCACTGTTTCTTAAAGAGTAAACGCGTCACAATGTCCCGCAAGAACATGCGCTGCTTTCTTAACATCTGCTCTTCAGCTTGAATGACTTCTGGACTCACTTCCACGGCCTCGTCTTTGTTTGCGGGAGTGGTGGCGTTCGCCCCGGCGTTGACATCTTTCGCTTTTTCTAAGACTTCCAGCTTTTCTTCCACCGCGGCGGCGGTATTGACGTTCTTCAATCCAGTTTTTGCGGAAGCCACGGTTTTGCCGTCGTTCTTCTTCATTTGCTCGTCTCGTTTCCGCGCCGCATTCAGTGCCGCCGAAACGATAGCTTCAAAGTATTCCTTTCTTTCTGCATCCTTTGGCTTCGTCAACGCGTACGAGCGCTGCTCGCCCGCAAAAGCTTCGGCCAACTCTTCATCCAACTCATTTCTCTCGCAATCCGCTGTCGCTAAGAGCATGACGGGTAAATTTGGAGGGATATCGTCTAATAAAGTCAATAACGTCGCGCGCAACGTCGCGTTGGCACTTTCCCACCATAAGCGAATGTGTGGAAGGTACAAAATTGAAGGCGCCGCTCTTCGCGCCTCGGTCACCGCGACGACTAAAGCTTCTTCCGGTAATCTACCGCCATCCGATAAGAGCGCGGGCAAGGATATTGCGTGCACCGCAAACTGCTCGAGCGCGTGTAAGAGCGCTGGAGCAATGTGCGCCTGACCAGAACCAGGCTCACCGCAGACGAGCAATCGTGGATTTTGTGAAGGCGGCGAGCGAATAAATTCAGAAGCTGCGATTTTCAACGTATTTTTCTTCATTTTACCTCTCATCTCGTCGTCGTCGTCGTCGTCGTTGTCGTCCTTATCACCCGCGGTAGATGCTTCGGCGAGAAGGAGGTTGTTGCCCTCATCGTCGGAGTCGTCGTAGTACGCGATTTCTAACTGGTCAGTCGTCGATTTCATGATATCGTTGTTCGCGTTGTTCGCCTCTTCATCGTTCAAAGACGCGTCGCTAGCAATGTACGCCGCTGGTGGGTACACGTCTCCAACGATTTCTAGAATTTCCTTCAGCATGTTACCCAGAAGCGGACGGATTAGTGCAGACAGCGGAGCAGAATACGTCTTTGCGCTTCGATGCGCGGCAGGAACAATTTGCTTCAACGCTGTTTCAAAATCTACTCTTCCCGGAACGACTTGCGAAGGATCGAGATTTAATCGATCGTCCGTGGCGTAAATTTGCGGGTATCGTCTTCGCAAAGCTGCAATAGCGGACTCCGTACAGAGCGCTTTCAAATCGGCGCCGCAGTAACCGACGCATTTTTGTGCCAAATGATTGATTAAAGTCGTCGACGGAGGCTTTTTCCAACCTCGAGTATGAATTTTCAAAATTTCAGCGCGCGCCGATAAGCCTGGTAACGGAAACGCGAGCTCTCTGTCAAATCTCCCCGGTCTTCTGAGCGCACCATCGATGGAGTCTACTCTATTTGTCGCTCCTAAAACAACAACGCGACCGCGATTATCCAAACCGTCCATGAGCGCTAAAAGCGTCGCGACGAGCGAATTGTGAATCTGGTCTGACTTAGAACTTCTCACTGGAGCTAAACCGTCGATTTCGTCGAAGAAAATAATCGACGGTTGGCGTTTGGAAGCTTCTTCGAACAACAATCGCAACTGTCTCTCGGATTCACCGACCCATTTTGAAAGCACATCGGCTCCTTTTCTCATGAAGAACGAAACTTCGCTCCCAGCGCGAGAACACGATGCGGCTAAAGCTCTCGCGATTAACGTCTTACCAGTTCCTGGAGCGCCGTATAAGAGCACTCCACGCGGCGGCGTCATTTTAAACCGTTCGAAGATTTCCGGATAGAGCAACGGGAGGAACACCATCTCTTTCAGAGCGTCAACGTATTTATCCAGGCCTCCTACGGCGTTGAACGTCAACGAAGGATCCACCGTCAATGGAGTAATTTCTGCATCCTTGGTTTCGCCAATCTTCTTCGGCCCGCCCCCGTCGGCGGTATATCCTGGAGCGCCTAACAAAGCGTCGAATCGAGAGATGTCGATGTTATTGGTATTCCCAATACCTCTTTGAGGAGCGGCACTCGGGTGCAACGCGTCGAAACCGTCCGCGTCAGAATCGTCGGTATCATCGAGCCATCGACCTGACTGTCTTCTGCCATTCTTCGGCGCCGACGGTGGCGTTCCAGCGCTAAAGAATGCGCCTTTTTTCTTCTTCGAGTCATGATGATTGTCACCGCCATCGCCATCTTTTCGCGGACGACCCCTGCCGTCCTTCTTTTTCTTCTTTTCCTCCTCCGCGTCGTCGATGAAATCATCGAAATCGTCGTCGTTATCGTCTTCGTTGTAGTTTATTCCGTTACCACCATTCGCGCCATTCGCATCTTCCCCGCGTCGTCGTCGTTTCATCGCTTCTACTCTCCCTGGACTCAACCGTTGTACTTTTTGTCTGTCTCTGGTGCTCCTTCGAATATTCGCGAACTCGCCGTCGTCTGACTCCAACTCTTCTTCGGAAGAGATGAAATCGTCTTCATCGTCTTTCTCCTCTTCGTCTTCATTGAGGACGAATTCGTCGTCGTCGTCGTCTTTATCTTCTTCTTTGTACGAGACTTTTTTCTTCGTCGTTCGACTCCTGCGTTTTCCTCCCTTTTCCTCGTCGTCGTCGTCTTCGTCAAGGTCGTCTGAATCTTCTTCGCCTGATCGAATTCTTCTCCCTCTCGTGCTTCGTTGCGGACGTCCTCCTCGCGTGAGCTCTTCCTCGTCCTCGTCTAAATCGTCGTCGAGGTCGTCGTTTGATGATCGTCGTTTTGATCGACTCCCTCCTGACATTTTTATTCTCTCTTAAACGTTTAGCAAAAGATGATGATGATGTGTTTTAAAAGCAACACCAACAACACAACAATAAAGAGAAGACGACAAAAGCGTTGTTTGAATTTTGAAATTTTTGTTTAGGGTATATTTTTCTAAACCCTCTAATAAGTACTTTTGAGAAGAGAAAAATAGGACAATTTGATTTCGAAACGTTTTTTTGTGTTTTGGTGGTGGGCAGTGGTGGGGTGGAGTTCTCCCTTTCTTATTAATTTTTGGTTTGTTGGAGCAACGGGGACCACAGAAGAAAAGTCGTTATTTATATTTCGAGCTCTCTCTCGCTCTGTCTCACTCTGCGCGCGCGAGAGAAAACTCCAACTCTATCGACGACGCGAGGATTAATTCACCTTGAAACGACAGTCACGCGTTGAAATATATATTCATTCGGACGAAAGCATGGAGGAAGAGAAGAACGTCAAGTCAGCGTGGACCATCGAGGTGCGTTTAAGAGCTCATTCTTTTTGTTAGCTCTACAACCGTCGGTCTTTCTGTAAATGGAAGGATTGGACGAATTTTCCAACATCTTCGCGCGCTCGTTAGGCGTCGCGCGAAGTGAGTTTCGCCGAGCGAGTTTCATTTTCGCGCGGATGAAAGATTCAGGCGGGATATTTTCGAGCGCGATTTAGATTTTGTCGCTCGCAAAAGACCTGTATCGCGCGCGTGAAATTCGCACGCGGGGGAGCGTAACTGTTTCAAAATTTTCCCTCTCTTCGGCCTTATCGTTTTTGTTATCTTTGTTTCTTTCTTGAGAAAGAGAGAGAAAAAGAGAGAGAAAAATTTTACTGACCAACAAAACATGAATGTGTTTTTATCCTCTTTATCAACAACACAGGAGGACACGTTACTGCGCGAACAAATCCAACGATTAGGAGGACCTGGAAACTGGACGGCGATTGCCGAACGATTGCCAGGAAGAAGCTCGAAATCGTGTCGTTTGCGATGGTGTAACCAGTTGAATCCAACCGTGAAGCGAGGACCGTTCACTCCCGAGGAAGATGCGCAGATATTGGCAGCGCACGCCGTTCATGGAAATAAATGGGCGGTGATTTCGCGCTCGATGCCTGGAAGAACCGATAATCAAGTGAAAAATCGATTTAACTCAACGTTACGAAGAACCTTAGCTCAAAATGGGAAAGCGCCGCCGGCATCCTCACCACCAAAGAAAGCGTCGAGTCCAGTCGCCGCGGCGCAACACTTATCTTCGCCCATGGGATCGAGAAAGCAGTCGTCGAATCAGTTGGCAAAGCAAGCAAACTTGAAAAGGGTGGCGAGCCAGATTTTAGAAACTATGAGCTGCGACGAATCCATGGAGTCTTCGCAAGATAACAAGGACAAGAGTAATAATAATAATAACAACATGAATAATAACACCGGAAAAGAAACGACGAGCAAAAATGCGATGAAACGACCGAGAAAGTCTCCGACGAAAACGAAACTTGGCAAAAGCGTGCGCGGACCGAGTCGTGGACCAAGTCAAGATCGAGAAGATTCGGGAGGTTCCGAATCAGTTGGTTTGGAAACGCTCATTCAAGCGAGTTTAATGGAATTACAAAGAATCAAGAGCGGTAAGAGCGCGAGCGGTTTCGAGAAGGAATACTACACGATGAACAACGACCAAACGAGTGCGCATGGCGGATTCGGCACTAGCACTAACAACAACAACAACAACAACAACAATAACAACAATAATAATAACTACAACAATAATAATAATAATAATAATCCGACGCAGAACAACGCTACCATGAGCAACATGAGTGACCGCACTATGAACGACTCGAGAGGAATGGTGTCGTCCATGAGCATGGAAAATTTGAACAGAGCAGCGAGAGGTG
>Ga0209090_10001705_pt1 | contig 14074 bp, 18 predicted proteins | sample ArcticOcean_MG_C_9_FD_187432 | JGI IMG/M metagenome (GOLD analysis project Ga0209090, IMG submission 187432) | Marine microbial communities from western Arctic Ocean - ArcticOcean_MG_CB2_152 (SPAdes) (version 2) | ecosystem: Environmental > Aquatic > Marine > Oceanic | place: Arctic Ocean... | reverse complement strand
GCTCTTGTATAAGGTACTACAGTTACAGCACCAGTAGCTGGAGCAGCAACTGCGCCAGAAGCAGTAACGATTGCTTTTACAGTGAACGCAGGGTTAGCTGGATCCATTATAACTACAGTCATATTAGGAAAAATTGTATTTACAACTCCCGCTGCAATTGGAATAGTTAAAGTGTTATTAGCACCACCTGCTCCACATGCTACGTTATCGTAAGATATGTGTAATCTATTTTGTTCAGACCAAATTACTTGATCAGAAGACATTGGCATTTCAGCGCCAACCATTCTTAAAAAGCCAGCTAACGTTCTGTTTCCATAACGCTCTACCTCTGCTTCATATATTTCTGGTAGATATTGTTGTGCGAAGTCATTCCCACCACCATTGTTAAAATTCAAGTAATTGCTTACTAGAGTTTGTGTAGTTGATGATGGTACTAAGCTTCCAAATTGAGGACTTAATACACCCATTTTTTTTAGTTTTTAATTGTTAAATTTATTTGTTTTTATTTTTAACTTAGACGAATCTACTCCATTTATAGCTCGTACTTTAAAACCGCCTATGGAAACTCCTTCACCTGCTACTTGACGCGGAGCGTCTAGCGTTGGGTTTTTAGAGCTTTGCATAACGTTTTTAATCCCATCAGTTTTACCTTGTTCATAAAAGTGTTTTACAATACTGTCTACATTTTGAGCAGCGTACATAGCCTTGTGATAACCTTTCGTATCTTTAACATTACCTTCTGTGTCTAAGAACTTCTCGACGAAGGTGTTAATGTTTGATTGGTTTTCTGCAATAGCATTTGGGTCTTTAACTCCGTATCTAAATTTCTTTTCTCCAACCTCGAAATCAAAACCTTTGAAATCATCAGAGAATAAACTTTTAGTGTCGTCAATAAACCTTTCGTGTTGTTGTGCGGCTACTTCTTTGTCCTTGTTGTATCGGTCGAAAAATTCAACTGCTTTTTGTTGGTCTTGAGTAACACCAGGTCTCAACTTGATTTCCTGGTAGTATTTATCTTTCAAACCATCCAAATAGCCTTTGGCTTTTGCAACTTCTTCTTTTTTTGCGAGTTTCTTTTTTCGGATATCTCGCTCCTCGTCCATATCCTCGTCAAATGAGAAGTTTTCTTCCATTACAAATGTAAGATCTTCTGATGTTAAATGAGGTTTGGTATTTTTATAGTACTCTTTTAATAAAGTATCTTCGTCAACGTTTGTATAATCAGCGTTAAGTCTAGTATAATCATCTATAGTACCACCAGTTTCTTTCATAAACTCAACTAATTTTTCTACGTTTTCAGGTAGATCAATGTTAGCTTGTTTAATAACTGGTTCTTTTGTTTCTAGTTTTTGTAGTGGTTTTTCTCCCACCTCTTGAATTTCTTCAATAACCGGGTTGGACTCTTCAACTGGTTTGTCTCCTCCAATGTCCACGATCTCGCCATCTCCGGCTTGTTCGCCCACATCCACCTTCTCTGTTTCTCCGACTTGAATGGCATCTGTTTCTTGTTTTTTAGTTAAGTCTACTTTTATAGGCTCTTCTGTTTTTAAATTAGGATCACTTGATAAATCAACCTTAATAATTTCTTGTTTGTTTTGAAATTTCTTAGGTTTTTTAGACTTCATTTTAAAGTCTCCTTCCTGTTTAACAGGTTTATTTGTTTTTGTTTCTTCTGACATAATATAATATAATTAAATAATTAATAAAATTTATACTTGTGGCATTACTGCCGATGTATTTTGATCTTCAAAGTTTTTAGGTAATAAATCATTTTGTCTCTGGCTTATTAACTCACTTTGCTGCGTAGCTTCCATTTTACTACGCTTGTCTTTACGGTCTTCAATAGAAGACTCTTTAGTTTTCATTGCTTCAACTTCCATACCTTTTAACTGCATGTCAAACTGATGTTGAAATTCCATTTCCTGTTGCTTCAATTGAGAAGCTATTTGCATTCTCTGTATCTCAAACTGATTAACAGCTTGCTCGTACTGAACTTTAGAACCAGATATAGCCTCTTGTTTTTGTACTTCAGACATTGCAACTTTCTCAGCTGAACTAGCTTGAGCATCTGCTTGAGCCTGTATGTTAGCTTGTTGATTTTTTTGCTCTTGAGCTTGTTTTCTTCTACGTCTTTGTTTTAATACGTTGTTAGCTAATTTTAAATTAGAAATTTGACGTATATCTATTGCATCTTCTAAATCAATACCACCTTGTTGTAAGGCCATTTGAATATTTTGCTCTAACTGCGCCTTCTCTTCATCTTCAGGTTCAAGCTCTAAGTATATACCAAAATCATGTATATTTAAATTTTGAATTTCTTGAAGTGTTCCAACATTGTAAGTTGATATAGAACTTTTTAATGAGTTTAACGTTAAAGGATAATTTAATGAATCAGCTATCTTAAGAGATATGTTCTCACATGTTCTAAGTGTTAACCACATGCTAGACTGTAATATATGTCTTGTTGCAGTATTAGACGCGTTAGCGGCCATTTTCTGTAACCCAACTAATGCGTTTTTGTCTTGATCACTTCCATCTCTAGCTTCATTAAGCCCAGTTACATCTCTTATCATTTGTAAATAATACTGATAAGTTTGTATTAAGCTTTGTATTTTACCTTGGCCACTAGAAGATGTTAACTCTTGAATAGGTACTTTACCTTGATTAAGAGAACCTTCTTGTGTTAATGATCTACCAACAATAGAACCAGTTTGGAAATACATGTTAAGTGCTTCTGCTGGATTGTAGTTTGTACCATTACCTAAATCAACCTCAGCTAAACCATCCATATCTAAGAACACACCATCTGGTACTATTCTAGACATAACTTGTTGTAACTTTAAATGTGTTAATTGAATCATGTCAGCAAAACCAGTTGTTTTACTTACGATAGATTCAATTTTACCTTGGTACATTCTTGGCGCTACAATAGCATAACTCATTTCTACCTTAGTAGTATCAGCAAAAGGTCTTGTCATATTCTCAGCAAGCTCCCATTGTAATAATTCATTATTACCTATAACTTTAGCTCCTTTATATAAAACCTCTATCGTTCTTGATACTTTTTCGAAACTATCATTTTCAGGAGGATTAAACGTGTCGTCTTTTACTAATGATTTCTCTAATCCATTAGCGGTTTCTTTTATTTTAAATACCTGGCTATTGTAAGTTTTGTATTCAAAATACATAACTTGTATTGTATTAGGATCATAAGTTTGCCACCCATAAGTTGTATCTCTACTTCCTACTTGCTTTGATATTTTTTCTAAATCTTTTTCTGTTAAGTGAGGAAATTCTTTAGCTATTTCTGCTATAGTTAGTGACTTTATTTCACCAACATAATAAATATCTTCAAAGTTTGGATCTTCAGTATATGAAAATATTAACCTAGCAGGATCAACATAATCAATTGTTATACCGTTTGCTCTGTTCCAATTAGTTTTTACAGCACCCATACCTAGAGTAACTAAATCGTAATTGAATCTTTTTTTAATGTTATCAAATTTATTTTTAGCTAACACGTTATCTATAACCTCTTCTTCAGCTATCTCTACAGCATGCTTATAACTAAGTTGCATATGCATATCAAGCTCTTCTTCATTTGCAGGCAAACCTGCAGGGTTAGGACTTTGGTATAAATCCAAACCTAGTTTAGTTTTTAATTCTTCTAAATAAGGTTTAGCTAACATATCCTCATATATAGCCGTAGCGTAATCAGTTCTTTTCTTTAATGATACTGGATCTTGAGCGTTAGCTTTAATTTCAAACATTTTATTAGACATCCCGTTTACAACGATATCTACAAACTTTGATAATACTGGCACAGGTTTCCAATCTAAATTAAGGTAAGACATATCTCCATTAATGGATAGTTCATCTTTATATTTCTGCACTGGTTGTTCACCACGAGCATATAATCTTAATGAGTGAAATCTATTGTATGATGTAGCAAATCTAGTTCCATTACCACCTTGTCTCCACCATTCACCCTCTATAGCTTGTGCTATTTGCTCTCCATATTCCCATGAATTTTTTACTTCATCGCTAACAACTTGGCTAGGAAAAGAACTATTTGGATTTGTGTTTATTCTCATTTACTTAATTATTTTTGATAATGTACCTTTGTTGTCATACCTTTTAATCCCAAGGTCAAAAGTTTTTCTTATTGTTTTGTTCACTGGAGCGTATCTATTTTTATTACAAGCCATTATAGCAAGTCCAGAACTAATAGATGCGTCAAACTTGGTTCTATTATTTATATCAAACTGAGCCCAATCTTCTAATGTTCTTTGAAAATACACATCTCCGTAATTTTCTCCGTCAAATCCTACGGCATTTTCTATATATGTTTCTATAGCGGCAGCATGTGCTTGTATTATATCTTGACTAGAGTTAGGTATTCCACCAATCTCTCTTTCTGTTACTGATAGCTTAGCGTAGACTTTGTCTGGTCTATTCATACTAAACCCTCTGTAACCTCTTCTTCTAAAGTAATATAATAATCTAGGCTTATTGTTCTCTGCTAGTATTGGCATACCGTAAAAAATACAAGCCATTAGTACGTCTTCAAAAAAGATTTCAGCAGTTGATGGTCTAGCTATATATTCTAAAAAGAAGTGATCTGCAGGAGCGTCTTCCATGCTAAACTTAGTTAAGCCATGTAAAGATCCGTTAGAACCTCTTCCATCTACTGTTCCTGATATATCATAACTATCACAACCAAAAGCACCCATATGCTCATTACCTGGATATTTAAAACCATTCTTAGCGATAAATCTGTTTTGTAAGTTTATCGGTGGTACCCATGTTATAAAAAATCTTCCATTTTTATTAGGTAAAAAAACCACTCTTGTATCTTGTATACCATTTTCCCATTGGAAATTTCCTTGGGTTACAACTGAAGCAGAGGAAGCTTCTTCATTGTAATCTATTTGTTGATATATTTTAGTTAAATTAAATAAAGACATTTTAGACTCGTCTCTGAAAGCGTGTTTTGTTGTACGTGGAAACTGTCTATAAAATTCATTTAAACCATCTTGATCGTCCTTAAGACCTTCTACCTCATTGTCCCAGTATTCAACGACTCCGATCTTGATTGGCGTTCCATGAGGTCCAAACACAGGTTTCTGTGGGGTTTCGAAGACAGGGTGGCCATAAGAATCAATGTATCCCTCGTAATTCCACTCCATAGGAATGAACAAACTATAGAGTCCTGAACGAGTTTGTCCATTTGCGTTTCTTTTTTTGACATTTGAGTCATCGTATAATTTTTTAAAGTTTCTACCACCTTTGTCTAGAGCATTTGAAGTACTACCCATAAGGCATTTACCAATTACTCTACTACCTAGTCTTAATGTAGTTTTTGTAACTCTCCAGTTATTTAATATGTTGTTAGGTCTTTCCCATTTACCTGATTCATCATGAACTAAAAGCTTTAGCTTTTCTCCATCATAAGCATTATCTCCAGTGTTCTTCCAATCTATAGTAGTATCTAGCCCAGCAAGATCTTCTGGTTTATCTGTAGAAACTATAGATCTTCTTGTAAATTTAGAAGCTGGTACACGATAAGCTAGTTCAGTCTTAGGACGATCCATACCGTCTTGTATTGGCTTGAAAAAGAAAGGATAGTTAACTGATATTGGTACTATTTTATCTGTAAACATTTTCTTAGCATCTGCACCAGATTTAGATAAAACCCCAAAACGTGCATCAGTTGATATTGTAGCCATATCAACCGTAACTCCAGATGCCATAAATGAGAATCCAGAACGTCTGTTTTTTAGGTAAGACATACCGTAACATCTACTATCAGCTCTACAAGCTTCCCAAAATATAAAGAATAATCTATTTGATTCTCTAAAATCAGGTTGGCCTACATCAATTTTAGACCATTGTAAATACATATAATGACTACCAGTAAGATAAGTAGGTATTTTATTGTTATTATACCAAAAACCCTCTTCACGATGTTTAAACTCATTATCAATGTAATCGTAATATTTTTCTTTGAATTCTTCTGGATACTCTCTCCAGTCAAATACTGTTTTAATTCTTTGTAACTCTTTTGGGTAATCAAAGCGTTTCCACCTATTATCTTTAAAAGTATGTACGTTTTCAGCTTTAGGTAAAGCTATTTTAAGGTTTTGTATTTCATAAACCTCTCCAATTTTTCCTGTTCTAGATATAACAATCATATCATGATCTTCGTTATATCCATATTCCCACTTGCTATATCTATTCATTCTAGATATAACCTTAGGTTTAACATAGTTAGGTAGTACTTTATATAGACTTTGCTCGTACATTATTTAGATCTTCCTTCAGCAAAACCACGAAATACAGTTTCTTTTTTAACTTCTTTTGGTTTTTCCTCTAACATATTTTTTTCTTCTTCAATTCTATTAAGAATTTCAAAAGCATCGAATATAGCTAATTTCTTAGTAGCTGCTGCGTTTTTTAATCTATCAGCTGATATATCATCCGCTGTATCTATAATAGCTTCTTTAGCAACTTTAATAAGTTCCTCAACTGCTATATGCCCAGCTTGGATTATATTCAACTTCGTTTCCTTCGTATTCATACTTTATAATAATATCATTTGATTTCATACAATAAAGACGTTGACCGTCTACAATAAATTCCCATTCTCTACCTTTCTTAAAACCTACAAGGTCTCCAGGACTGATTCCTAATGCTTCTAACGAACTATTACTAATCTTTAGTATTCCAATATACTTTCGCTCAAGATCCATGCTAAGATGGTCATTGTTTTTTATTGGTTTTATAAAACATCTATCGCTAATAGCAAACCATTTTTTATCTTTTTTGTATAAATACAATTGATCTGGTTTACAGAAGTATAAATCCTCTTTAAAGTATTGACCACTGTTTCTTTCGTTACCTCTTACGTCATACCATCTTCTAAAGATATTGTGATGAACCATTATTTCATCTCCAGGTTTTAGTATAGTTTTAAACGCTAGTGGAACTGAAACTATTATAGCTTGTTTGCTCACTAGTTTATGGTCTTCAATGCTAGTATTTAATACTATCGATTTATCTCCAAGTTTTTTTTCATTATTATATCTCTTGTTTTTAGGAGTTATAATAAAGTCATATATACTGTTCATTAATATTCTAAATCATATTCAACGGAGATAGCCATGTTAGAATTGAATTTCTTCCATGGCATAACTTCGTTTTCTTTTTTGATGTAAATATTATAAGAATTATCAGATGTGTCTAAAGTAATACTATTAATTGTGTGCCCACCATAAACAGGTTGCCCAACAGCATAATGCATTGCTTCGTTTTTATAGTCCGAGCCTATACTTATCTTTCTTATAATAGAGTCCATTTCTACTTAGCTTCGTCAGTGGATACTTCTTCTACTATTTCCTCATAAGATCCATCTTCTAAGTTAATATTAACTTGTCCGTACTTTTCTTCTAATTCTTTTTTTGTTGCGTTTAAAGCTTCTGTGAAGTCTTTTAATGCTCCTGAAATTTCAAATTTCCTAGCTTCTAAAGCGCCTAGATCATAAACAACTGTTTGAATTTTCTTTTGTTGTTCTTTAACTGTTTCTAGTTCTTTTTTTGTAATCTTTTGTTCTTTACTCATTTGATTAAATTTTAATTGTTAATTTGTTGTTTTACTTATTATTATTATTACTTATACTTTTGAATTTTTCCGCTCCACGTGAACCAAAGTAAGCTACGTAAACCGTTATTAGAAGTGATTTTAATAAATCAACCCATCCTCCATCTATAGAAAAGCTAATATCAAACCCGTCTAATAAAATAAAAATAACTAAAGAGACTGTTAAAAATATCAATGTCATCGGACGAGTATTCTTAGAAAGGTATGAATCGCTTTTCATATCGCTTTCCCAGCGCTTAGTTACTTCTTGCATTTCTGTCATATCTTGTTCTAACAACATGAGTGCTTTTTCTTTATCTTCCACAGGAAGATTAGTATCTTTTTTTATTAAACCTTTAACAAGACTAAAAACGCCGGCATCTGGTAGTATGTCTCCTGCTATATCTAATATACTAGGAGCAACTTTACTTAAAAATGCCCCTACTTTAGTCTCGTTAAATTTTTTTTTACTCATTACTTAATATTTTAGTTAGCTCAACTAAACCATGATAATCACCACTAAATTCACACGTTAAAATATCTTTCATAAATTTGTATTTTATAACAACTTCATAACCATTTCTTGGATTATATAGTCTTGTTGTAAACTCTGTGTCCGTTTGATTTATTATATCTTCTTCTATGTAATAACTTTCTTTGAAGCTAAAGTTAAACACTTTTAAAATAGCAAATTTGCTAGAAATTACAGTAGTTTTATACGTTGAACTATTGCTTTCCCAAACTCCTTCAAATTGTTTTTGAGACTTAGCCGTTAGTGTAATAAAAATAAATAGTGTAATAAATAATTTTTTCATAATAGATTTAGTTTAATTGTTCTATTATATTATTACATAAATTATAGAGTTTTTAATTACCAGATCTTGTGTCAAAAGTTCTTTTCATTGTAAAAGGTTTTCTATTTGCCATAAATCTAGTCATGTTGGATTTAACGTCTCTGTTGCTGTCAACAAGATCTTGCGCAGCTACTGCATCTAGTCTAGAGGTATTAAACCTATCTATCATTGTAGCATTTTTAAAAGCCACATTGTCTACGTAATCACCAGTAAATTTATCACCGTATTTTTCACCTTTTTTAGGCTTGCGAATAATTTTTGTTAACAATTGATTTTCTCTTGATTGTTTTTGCGCATCAAACACAGCTTTACTCATTTCTGATTCTAATCCGTTGTTTTGTGCTTCTTGTAAGTTATCTCCTATTTTAGAAGATAATTCTGCTGATAATTCGTAATCTTTTAAAAGAGCTTTAGGACCAGATATACCTCTTCTAGCTCTAGACGCTTGAAGTTCTCTTTCTTCGTCTGTCATAGACATGTTACCGGATCTTTCATCTCTTACAATAGGATCTTTTATTTTTGGATCTATTAAAAATCTAGATGTTAAATATGGGTATTCGTTTTTGTTACCATATGTATCACGTTTTATTTCTGTAAACGCATTTTCAACATTTGAACGAGGTCCTGTTGATAAACTTTCTTTAAAAGTGTCTTTACCTCTATAATTAAAGCTTGGCATTTCATTTAAATCTAAATTAGCTAATGAAGCCGCTCCTGTTAAATCGTTGTTTTCCATAATTAAAATTTATTATAATTGTCTGTTTTACTATATGCTTCTTTCTCCCAAGGTAAATTAGGATTACCTTCTTTCATTTTAGACCTTAAATAAGTCTTACCTTTCCAGTATACAGCACAATCGTCATAGTCTAAATCACCGCGTTTAACCTGGTCTATATGAACCTCTTCGTGGTCTATAACACTTTTCTCAGCTTCATCACTTAGGTTTTCAGCTACTAATATAGTACCGTTTTTATTACCTTTACCTAAAACACCTTCTTCTAGTTCTCTCGTATATCGGGGAATTACTTTCAAACGGTGGTTTAAGTTTAAACGCCATTTATTTTTTCTTATAGCTTGACCCTCTTTTAACACCTTGTCTCGTGTCTTCATCCCCTGACATTACAGCCTCTGCTGGGTCAACATTCATATACGCAGCAGATGGTTTTCCTATGTAACCAGTTCCATAACTAACATTGTTAGCTGGTGATGATTTTCTTAACACACCGCGTTTATGCTCTCCTTTTGCGTTATGTGGGTGATCTTTAGGTAATTTATCATTAAGCGGTGAAACCATTTTAGCCGGTGAGTGATCATCAGTACCAACCCTAGCCTCGTGTTCAGCAAACTCTTTATTACTGTATTGGTGATCTGATTGGCTTCCTTTTATATTGGCTGGTGATGATTTTCTAGACATACCTTTATCGTGTTCTTCGTTTTCTAAATAATGTAACCTTGCTGAATCAGAAAGATCCTTGTTGTAAGCTTGCTTGTTGTCATAGCGTTGGCTTGATGACATGTGTTTAAATATTGGATGTCCCATTTTTATATTTTAAATTAGTATTATGTAAATGCTATTGTTGATCCTAATGCTGCGCCTGTTGTTCCTGCTGCCCAAACTCTAACGACTGCTAAAGGTAAGACGCTACCAGCTGGTACTTGAGGTATTAAAACCGTATCCCCACCTGCCGTAAGAACATTAAACGCTGCTACAGCTGTATGTCCATTATATATTTGAAAAGCTTTAGGTTGTCCAGCTGGAAGTATTTGATCTGTGAAATCTTCATCAGCAGCAGCAAACGTAAATGTTACAGCTCCAGTTCCATTTGCGAAATTCCCATCTAATAAACGGGTTTGACTAAATGATACCGTTCTACCAACTAAAGAATTAGCAGAGAATTTACCAGTAGCAACTACAGTACATGTTGCTATAGCACCTGTGTCTTGAGTAAGCGTAAATGTTGTTCCTAGAGGATCTAAATCTAATATAGTTCCACCATCAGGCACAACAGCTATTTGACCGACTCCAGTATATCCCGCTGTAGGATTTGGAGTTACTACATCTAGTAAAGCACCTGCTAAAGCTCTAAATCCATAGCTAAACCCATTGTTAAAAGGAGAGCCATTAGGTGAGTATATAGCGTATGCTTCAGTTCCAAGTGGAAATAAATCTATAGCAACACCTAAACCGTTAGAATTAACTAAGCTTAAAGTTGTAGCGCTATCAATAGCTCCAACCAGCGCGATAGTGTTGTCAGTTGTGTTATAAACTATATCACCTACTTGAACACCTTGGCCACCAAAAGCTACTTGGTTTTGGTTTGACCCTGATTGTAGTGTTTGAACGAAACCATCAACAGATGGATTCACTTGTATAGGTCTTGTAGTATCTATTAGTTTGTTTGCAACATTACTATTCGCGTTTCCTGAAAACTTAAGTGCAGGACCTGGAATATTAACATCGTCATCTGGTATTACTAATACACCATTCGTTAGTGTGCTTGGATTTATTATCATAATTTTTTATTTTAACCTTTTGCTATTTGACTTATTGGTCCTGCTGTATATGGTACGTCGGCCAATTTTAATTTCATACCTTTAGAACCATTACTTGATCCTACACCGTGTAGTCTCCCTTTTTGGTCTAATGGTCCGTCCCATATATGAGACTCACCTACTATACCAATTTTGTCGCCTTTAGACGCGTGCGTGTGTGCTTTATCTTCAATCATAATTATTATTTTATATTTTTAAACTAATTCATCATTACCCATGTCTCTATCAAACGAACCAGGTATAGAACTTCCAGCCATACCGCCAATTGCTTGTTCAGTTTCTGGTGCAAATGGAGAAGCTATAGTAGGTGCGTTTGCAAGTAATTCAGGAGATTCTTCTTGATTCATACCAATTTGATTTGGTACAGCTCCTAATTGTGCTTCTGGTTGAATATCAATAGGCTGTTCTACAGGAGTAGGTCCTTGGTTTTGACTTCTAACCATAGCGGTAACTTGATTTTCTAGTTTAGAAACTCTTTTTCTTATTTTACCTGCGTTTTTCTTGTTAGATTGACTAGATACAAGTCCAGCTGCTAAACCACTTAGAAAATTTAATGGACTTTTGTTCATCTTTCTTTGTCTTTATTTACGTTGTAAATAGCTTGTGTCAGAACTTTATCTGTGTAGCTATCACCTTTTATTAATTTATTTCTTCTTTCACTTGTAGGAATATCATCTTCACCTAACATGATTCGATACATTCTACTTATAAGTTGTTTGCACTTAAATGAAACTTTGTAGATATTATACTTTTGAGTGGTTCTATTTCTATTTCGCCACACGACTATCCAGTCGTTTTTAAGTAATCTGTTCCAGCGCCTGTTATCCCAACTATAAGAATATGTACCTATTTGAAAATCATGCTTAGTAAAAAGATCCATACAATCGAAATAAATTAATAACTCTAAATCCGCATCGTTAAGATCGTTGTTCTTACAAGCCCATTTACGTATTATACGGTAATGTTTTAGCAAGTTTAGATCTTTTAGGTCTCTTGCGTCTAGCTTTTTCATAAAACAACGACCACGTTTTCTTGTCGAATAACGTGATAAGGTTCTTTATTTATTTCTATTCTATGAGAAGATGATTTATCGAAATATATTATATCTCCATCTTTAACTGCTTTGACTCCATCACCTACTTTAAAAACTTCGGCTTGCTGAAATCTAACATCTTCTCTTTGCTTTTCCGTCAGAAGCAATCCACCTTTAGTGGACTGATTCGACTCTTCTATTTTTTTTATAATTAAATTATTTCCTATCGCTCTCATGTACCCTTATATTATTAATTATACAATCAGTTGATAAAATGGTAGTTGCCACTGAAGCCGCGTTTAAAAGAGCGCTTTTTGTAACTAATAGTGGATCAATAATTCCACCGTTAATCATATTTACCATATTTCCCGTAACCACGTCTAAGCCTTCTCCTTTCACTTTAGGTATAGTATAGTCTATTATACCAGCATTATCTAAAATAACCTTAAAAGGTGCTTTAATTGCTTCTAGAAGCACTTGTTCAGCTTCAGATTCAGCTTTAATAGATGAAGATGCATTTAGCAGAGCAATTCCTCCGCCAGATACAATACCTTCTTTAATAGCGGCTCTTGTAGCACAGATAGCGTCTTCGACTCTATCACTTTTTTCTTTTAATTCAATTTCAGAATTAGCACCAACTTTTACTATAGCAACTTTAGCTGATAGTAGGCCTAATCTTCTTTCCAATGCTACTATAAATCCTGGGACTTTTTCTGTAGTTAATCTTTTTTTAACTTGTTTTATTAGCTCTTTAGCTTCTTCAGGAGTTTCATCTATTTGAATTATAGTATCCTGTTGTCCACTTATTGATTTTTTGGCTCTACCTAAATGTTGAACTTCAATCAAATCCATATCATCTCCTAAATCTTCGTTAATAACTGTAGCTCCAGTCATCATAGCAAGATCATTTAATTTTTCTTTTTTAGTGAAACCATACGTTGGTCCATCTACAATACATACTTTTATATTACCTTTTATCTTGTTCATCGCTAAAGCAGCTAAAACTTGCGGATCAACATCGGCAATAATAAGTAAAGACTCGTTATTTTTTATAGCATGTTCTAATACACCTTGTATTTTTCTCACACTATCAATTTGTGATTCAACGATTAAAACTAAAGGATTATCTAACTCTGATGTTTTCTTTTCTTGATCTGTAATAAAATGTAAGCTTTTTACTGGCTTATGGTACTGCATACCATCTACTATTTCCACGGAAGAAGTAATATCATTTGATTCTTCCATCATAACAACTCCAGTTTTATCTACACTTTTAAATGCACCACCTATAAGATCTCCTAACTCTTTATCATTGTTGGAGGATATAGTAGCAACTTGATTAATCATGTCGCCTGTAACATCTATACTGTGTTTTTCTAAAAACTTTACAACTTTTTTAACAGCTGAGTTTATACCTGTTTTTAATTCTCTTGAATTAATATCTTTAGAGCTTGCTTCCATTAGTATTGATCTAGCCAATACTGTAGCTGTGGTAGTACCGTCTCCGGCTTCTTCTACAGTCTTTCTAGCAGCTTCTTTAAGTAATGTTGCTCCCATGTTTTCAACAGCGTCTAAAAGCACTATTGAATTAGCAACGGTAACACCATCTTTTGTTATAATTGGTTTACCGGATTCATCTTCTAGGATAACACATTTGCCGCTAGCTCCTAATGTAGAGCTAACAGCTTTTGTGAGTTTATCTATCCCTTTAAATATCTTATCTTTGGCATCGCTACCGAAGTTAAGATTCTTGACAAGTTTGTCTGACATAATTAAATTTGATTAGATTTGATTTATTTATTTAAAGGTTTTAACGACTTTAGGCCCTTTTAAGAATTCTATTTTTTTAGCATAATGATCTACTGACGAATCAATAGCTTCTTCTGCTTGTTTAATATTTTCTCTTCGGGTTACGTCGATCCAAGTATCTTCCTTTTCAGGTTGTTGGTACTCGGTTTGAAAGAATCCATTTGATAACTGTACTATTCTCCAGTGT
>Ga0209090_10001701_pt1 | contig 14080 bp, 18 predicted proteins | sample ArcticOcean_MG_C_9_FD_187432 | JGI IMG/M metagenome (GOLD analysis project Ga0209090, IMG submission 187432) | Marine microbial communities from western Arctic Ocean - ArcticOcean_MG_CB2_152 (SPAdes) (version 2) | ecosystem: Environmental > Aquatic > Marine > Oceanic | place: Arctic Ocean... | reverse complement strand
AGTACTTGTTAACTTGATGTAAGAGTTTACAAACAATAAAAAAGGGAGCTTTATTGCTCCCTTTTTTTATGATTATAAAAATCTAACAAACTTCACGCATGATATTCGAGGGGTGACCCGATTTCATAATGATGTCAAATTTTCTAGAAAGATTGGTAACCGATGTTCCGAACTTGGATAACATGGCTACTATTCCTTTTGGATTCGCCATACTTTTCTCCTAAAATGTGATAACAAACTTTAACATATTTGCCGCAACGTCATCCTATATTAGGAACTGTTACAATCAATCTACAAGTATGTTACAATTGTGTTACAAAGACTATTTATGCAATTATAAATTTTAGCCCCGATATAGTGAAAGGGGCACGGATATTGCAACATAAAGTACAAGTGTTGTTTTTTACATGTGTAGTTATACATCATCATATGGATAGGACATATTACACTGACTAAAACGATAAATACTTAATGTAGAGTAACACAGACACACTTAAAGTAGCAACCCTTAAAAGGTGTGTACATAATATGGAAGAAATATTTGGATTAATCGCCGAAGTAGGTGCCCCTATTGCCGGAAGTTTGGTAATGGGATTTTTTATCTTTATAGTAATAAAGCAAATACTAGAAGGAGTCGTTGAGCAAGTTAAAACCTTGACAATGTTTTGCACCAGTTTGGAAGCCAGAGCAAGTACTATGAGCAATGAAATGCTTAAAATAGACTTGTTGGTTAGTAGTGCCTTAGACCTCAGACCTGATATAGACAGGGTTTCGAGAGCAGACAATTTTGTCGAAGACGGCAAAGTCGATGCTAGGAGAGACTGATGGATATAGCACAAGCGATTAATGATTACGGTTTTCCGATTGTGTTGTCAGTTGGAATGGGTTACTTTATATACTATATATGGTGGTTTATTGGCGAAAAGATAGACCCTGCATTAAGTAATATGCATATTGCACTAATACGAGTTATTGACAAAATGCGTAGACTAGACCAAGATTTAATTAGGCTACAACAGAAAGTTGATGTGGTATTAGAATACAGAGCAAGACAACAAGTTTTAGAAGATGCTGAGGAAAAAGAAGCATTGAAGACCCTGAAAAAGGGAAAAAGGTAACAACGTATGAAAATAACAGGAACACATTTAGGGATAGCGGTAATGATACTGTTCTTTGCTAGTCAAACACTTCTGGCAGATGAACTAAAATTTAAGTTCAAGTCTCCGTCATTTTCTGGACAAGGAACTGGCGCCCATTATTTAACAATTGAAAATCAAGAGAAGTCACGAAAAGATAAGATTAAAGAAGATATAGAATCTGCATTAGCACGAGCAGAGCGTGACGATGATAATTCAACCATTAACAAATTTATTAGAAATTTGGAGAGTAGAATTTATTCACAAATTTCTAAAGGATTAGTTGACAGTATGTTTTGTGATCCAGCAGTAGTAGTTGCATGTACTAATTCAGATTCAGGCAGTTTTGAAATTGAAGGAAATACAGTTACATATATTAAAACTACAAATGCTGATGGATTAGAAGTTATTAAAATGACTATTGTTGACCCCGACGGCACGATAACAACTATTGAGATTCCAATAGGAATCGGCAGTATCGGCGGCGGCTAATGAAAAAATCAAATTACATACTGTTCTTAATTGGTGCAATGTACTTGACTGGGTGTGCTAGTATATCTATACCCGGTGATACAGCATGTAATACTGACTTCTTAGAATGTATAGAAGAACCTAGGCAAGTAGAATTGCCCACATATCGAAAATTACGATATTTACCACCGAGCGAAACAATGCCAGTGGTAGCTGTCTATCAGTTTACTGATCAAACAGGACAGCGAAAAAGTCAAGATGGTGTTGCTAGTTTCAGTACAGCAGTCACACAGGATCCGAAGAGCATATTGATTGACGCCTTAAAGGCGGCCGGTGCTCACGACAACCCAAAAGGAACATGGTTCCGAGTTGTTGAACGGGGTCTTGGCTTAGATAACTTAGTGAGGGAGAGACAAATAGTTCGTAGCACACGTGAACAGTATGCTAGTGAAGAAAAACCTCAACAAGCAGTACAACCATTATTATTTGCTGGTATGATACTCGAAGGAGGTGTTGTAGGTTATGACACTAACGTAGAGACCGGCGGTAATGGTGCAAGGTACTTAGGTATTGGAACCACAAACCAATACAGAAGAGACAGTGTTACTATATCACTTAGAGCAGTAAGTACGCTCACAGGAGAGGTAATATTGAATGTACAGACATACAAAACTATCCTTAGTACAGGAATGGCAGGAGATGTATTCAAATTTTTAGATATGGATACACGATTGCTTGAATTAGAAAGTGGTATGACACAGAATGAAAGTGTAACTTATGCAGTAAGATCGGCAATTGAAGCCGCAGTACTGGCACTGATACAACAAGGCGATGAAAGAGGGTATTGGAAAATTGTGTTCCCGGAGAATTGGGCAGAAGAAGTAGATCAGCAAGAACGAGCCTACTGGATGAAACTCAACGATCAAGAAATTAACGACACACAATTAGACAACAAACCTACGTCATCGAAAGATACTTTTTGGAAAAAAATATTCCTGAAAAGTGACCCCAATAATGGAGAAGAAAAATGAAGACAAACGTAATAAAGCAATTTACACTACAAGTCTTCGCTATAGTAAGTGTATTAATAGGAAGTCAGGCTCTAGGTGCAACGGATAACGAAGTACTACTAGACCAAGAAGGCGACAACCTAGTGTTAACTATATTACAAGCCGGAACCGGTAACAGCATTGCTGGAGATTCAACAGGATCAACAGACTTAGTCGTAACGGGTAACAGTTTAATAATTGATGTGATACAAGACGGTAATAGTAACCAATTTTATGGAAACTTGATATTTGACGGTTCAGGCAGTTCAGTAATGGACTTTTATCAATTAGGAAGTAGCAACATCTGGGATTTACAGATTGGTGCTAACTCTAATAGTGCAGATAACACAGACATGCTAGTAGACATTCAGGGCGACGGCAACATTTTTGATGTTAACATTGCTCATAATGCCGTAGCGGAAAACACTAACTTTGATTTAGATATACTCGGTTCTAGGAACGATTTTACCACAAGTTTTAATAACACGACTGCATGGAGTTCGACTTCAGGTGTAAACAGTGTTGGTGGTATAATAAGTACGGGCACCGGTACATCTACTTTAGCAGGTATTGTAATCGATACTAGTAACGTTGTTTGGAATATGGAAATTATGGGAGACGACAACAAGTTTGCTACTAAGCAAAGCGGCAACGGTGGTCATTCCTTAACAGTAGTTCTAGACGGCAGTGATGGCGATTTCCAATTCATACAGGACATGACAGCAACATGTAGTCCAACGTGTGAAGGAATAATCGACGTAAATCTAAATAGCGAAAATGCATCAGTTCTTATCAAACAGACTGATTAACACAACAACAGTACTAATACTGTTGCTTACCCCAAATCTAAGTGCCGCTGATAGCATCGGCGGCATTGTTGAGCAAAGTGGAGCAACCGGAAGTATTGTGAGATTGTCAGGCGAAGAATTAGCGGCTAGTATTTCAGCTGATATTGTAAGTTATGATGAAGTTGAAACACAGAACGGCAGACTAAAAATTGAGTTTCTCGACAAAACTCAGGTTAGTCTTACAGAACACACTTACATGGAAATAGACGAATATGTATTTGATCCAGATCCGAGTAAAAGTAAGATGGCATTAAATTTTGTACAGGGTACAGCTAGATTTGCCACGGGCAGTTTAGGCCTTGTAGCAAAAGAGAATATAACAATACAGACCCCTACAGCCAGTATAGGTATCCGGGGAACAGATTTTACTACCACAGTAGACGAACTGGGTAGAAGTCTTGTAATATTATTACCAGACGAAGATTGTACAGACAGAGTTGCACTAGAAGAAGGATGTGCGCCAAGTGGCAGTATAACTGTAACTAACAATGGCGGTACTGTAACATTAGATGAAGCCTATCAGGCAGTAATGGTAAGTACATTAGAAACAAGTCCTACTCAACCTGTTGTACTAGTAGATATAAATTTAAATATGATAGACAATATGTTTATTGTATCAGAGCCAACACAGATTACAGATGCAAAAGAAGAACAGGTACAAGAATTAAAAGGCGACAACGGATTATTAGACTTTGATGGATTAGACGCAAATGCAATCGAACAAGACGTTTTATCAGACACGACTGAAGATTTAGAATACACTGAACTTGATATTGATTTTTTAAGTGCAGATTTCCTTGTAGACTTGTTAGATATTGTAGAATCTGCTAGTAGCGGATTAGATAACGAGGAAGGCGGAGACTCGGGCAGTGGTACAAATAAATTAATAGGTGCTGTATACGGAGTTAATCCAGGTAACCAATTTAATATTATACCGGACCTTGATGGCAAAGTGTTCTTTCTCAGACAAGTGAGTAATAATATTAGTATTAAATTACAAAAAGGATCGGTAGCCCAGTTGAATATAAGAGATGGCGATATAGGAGATACTATTATATGTTTAAGCAGTTGCGAAAACATAATAATAAATATAACACAACAATGAATATAGATGACAAATTAAAAAATTTAAAACCCAGTGACACCCCGTTGTTAGTAATAGGGTATATAATATTGGGTATGTTTTTGTTAATACCGTTATCCCATGCCAATGACAATGAAGTATTATTAGACCAAGAAGGCGACAATGTGGTTATTGATATAGCTCAAGGCGGAAACGATAATAAGGTTGATGTCAAATTGGGATTAGTAACGGGTGATACTTACAACACGTTTAGTGCAGTACAGATAGGCAATGACAATAGTGTATATTTTAGTGTAGGCGGAAACAATAACGATATACACTTAGTACAAGAAGGCAATAACAATGATATTGGATGGACAGATTCTTGGGGCTCGGGGTATTCTTGGGGCGGGGACTTAGACGGCAATAATAACAACTTGCATTATGATCAACGATGCTCGTATGCTAGTTGTCAGCGAAGTTTTATAGGACAGCATATTCAAGGCAATAGTAACAATGTAAGATGGGGCCAAGGCGTTAAATTAGACAACAGTGCAGATACTTCTTTTTATTATGACGGAATGGAAGAAGGTGGCAAAACTGCTATAATAGATATACACGGTGATAGCAATTCATTATCCGGCTGGCAAGCATCTAGCGGTGCAGGAACCCACAGTGCTACAATATACCTATACAGCGATAGTAATGCGGCATACATAGAACAGCGTGGCAATGGCAACAAGACTCTTAACTTAACAACATATAATGACAGCAATGCTATAAGTATTGTGCAAAAAGATAATGCGGCCCATACTGCCACAGTAGTTTTAAACGGCAGTTACTCAACAACACTGGATTTACTTCAGCAAGGTACAACAGCTCAAGGCTATTCATTGACACAAACATGTGCCACACTCGGTGGATGCAGTATTAGTGTAACACAAGAATAATTATTCTTTAGATAAATATGAGTATGCGTTCACTTATTCTCCTTGCATCAACATTATTTTCTATTACATCCTTTGCAACAGACCTAACGCCTACTCAAAAACAATTTATTGCCTGGGGAGAAACTTGTTGCTACTCAGCAGAAACTATCGAAGATGTTCTTGCACAACAACATGTCGACACATTTCAACCCAAAGTTATTTTAGACTTATCACCGTTTATAGATCCAGCATCTAAATGGACATGGGCATTGTTTTATACTCTACAAATATTAGATGTGTACACAACTGAAAGAGCATTACAGTATAGTTGTGTTAGAGAAGTTAATCCTTTACTAGGCAAATCACCAAACATAAATCAAGTAATATCATTAAAAGTATTACTACTTGCCCCTACTATATGGTATAATAATAAGCATGAAGCAATAATAACAGACGTGGATTTAAAGGCATTAAATTACTTAATGACGGCTGTGGTTGCTAATAACTTTGATGTACAATCTCAAGCAAAAAAGCGAGACGACTGTATTAAGGTACGATAAATACTGTTATGAAAATCTTATATAGTGGCTATGCTGTTTTGTTATCAATTGTGTTGTTACTTGCATTGCGAGTAGCAGATCCAACGGCACTACAAAGTGTCAGAGGACAAACATTTGACGCATATCAACAGTTAGATGAAATTAAGCAAAGCCAGGATGTTGTGATAATAAACATCGGCGAAAAAAGTTTAGCAGTTAACGGACAGTACCCCTGGCCCAGACAATACTATGCACAAATGGTGATAGATGTTGCAGGCGCCGGAGGCGGTGTGCTAGGCTGGACGATTATGTTTCCTGAAGCAGACAGGTTTTCTGGAGACGAAACATTTGCTAATTATTTGATGGAAAATAAGGTTAATGTGCAAGGAGCAAGACGTAATCCTATAAATTTTAATGTGCTAAGTCAAGCAACTAGTACAAGAGGCATTAAAACATCAGGCCCACATATAGGAACAGGCACAATTGGCCCTGTGCCAGCAAAAGATTATTTACTAAAGTGGCCCAACTTAGTCACAAACATTCCGCTACTAGAAGCAGTAGCAAACGGCAAAGGCGTAACAGCGTCAGCACCACAGCCAGATAACCAAACAAGAACATATCCATTAGCAATCACAGTTGGCGATAGACTGTATCCTAGTTTTGCTGTTGAAATGCTGAGAGTGAGCAAAGGGCAAAAAAGTTACATGGTTAAAACTAGTGAGATAGGGATTCAGGAAGTTGCTGTTAAAGGGTACGACCCTATTGTAACACAGCCAGACGGCACAGCATACATTCGATTCAATAACACATTTGAAGAAATTGAATATGTGGGAGCCGAAACGTTGGACCATCTTGCAGGCAAAATGGTCATAATAGGCGTAACAGCAGAAGGTATTGCAAATCCTGTACCTACGCCACGTGGCAACTTATATCCACAGCAAATACAAGCCCATATGCTACAAAACTTTATAGACGGTAGTAATATCACTCGTAGTCAGCTAAGTGCTGTCACAGAGCTTCTGTGTGCGTTATTGACTATGTTACTAGTTATGACAGCAGTGTATAGAATACCGATATGGGCAAGTGCTCCAGTGTCAATGGGTATACTAGGAGGAATAGCATACTTTAGTGTATATCAATATACTGCTAACCTAGTATTGTTTGATGCTACCTTTCCAGTGTTCGCAGGGTTCATAGTGTTCACACAGACGTCGTTTAACAACTTCTATGTGCAATTTAAACTAAGAGCCGAGATACAAAAACAATTTGCAGGATACGCCTCTCCCACAGTAGTGCGTATGCTACAAGAAAACCCGGGACTAATTAAAGACGGAATGAAAAAGGAAGTAAGTATATGCTTCTCGGATTTACGTGGCTTTACTCCACTAGGTGAGAGCTTTGGCGATGATGTTAAAGGGTTAACAGAAATAATGAATGGGTATATGGATGCTATTACGCAACCTATACTTGATGCAGACGGCATGGTGATCAAATATATTGGCGATGCAAGTATGCACATACACAATGCTCCTATGGACGATCCAGATCATCCTAAGAGTGCGGTGCAAACAGGACTATTAATGCTTAGAGCAGTAGAGAAATTCAATGATAAAATTGTTAAAGAAGGTAGACCACCCGTTGGTATGGGTGCTGGTATTAATACTGGGCTCGGTTATATTGGGGAAATGGGCTCCACTGCAAGACACTCATATGACATACTCGGAGACGCAGTTAGTACTGCCGCGAGAATAGAAAGTAAATGTAAAGAGTATGGATGTTTACTCCTTGTGGGCGGTGATACACATAAACATACTGCAAATGATTTCTTTTATTTAAAAGTAGATGACTTGGCAGTAAAAGGAAAAACAATTGGCATAGAAATATACACAGTACTTGATATTAAGAAAACTAAGTATGCTAAAGCAAAACAAATGCACGATGACATGCATACACATTATCGCAATCAAGAATTTAAAAAAGCAATTAAGATATGTAAAGAACTAAACAATGCATTTGAAGGTAAGATGAAAGGCTACTATGCTATGTGGATTGAACGTTGCGAATTCCAACTAACACAAGACTTGCCTAAAGATTGGAACGGTGTATTTATTGCTACATCGAAATAGTTAGTCGTCCGGAGTCCATTGCTTGACAGAAGTAAATAGATTTGCATAGTCAAGCAAATCAGACCTCAATGTTTTTAAATGTGTTAACTCAAGTGGAGCTTGTAGACCCGAAGCCTCATATAGCGGAAGATAGAAGTTTATAATTTTATCAACACGTTGTCGGTCAGTTAAAATTGCTTTCATTACTCGTTGATGCCATTCGTTGCTAGACACTATATCAAATAGCCACCCATGATGCGGACTATGGCTGTTAAATTTCTTAACCATTTCTTTTGTTTCGTAGTACACTGCTCGAACAGGATTTATATTTACTCTGTATTTTTTCATCACGGCAGGGTACACCCACCAGTGTTCTCTACAACGTTGGTTTTTTAAGAATCCTCTATACTCGTTCACCATGCTCTTTTCTAAACCATCTGCACTTTCCCTAATTTGCACATCGTAAACGTCCATTAAATTGTCTGCTATTTTTTTATGTTTAGCAGAAAAGTCTTCGTAGTTCTCCTTAAGGTCAAGAATCGAGAACGTACCGTCTAAAAATGTGTTGGGGATTGTATTGTGTAGTTTGAATTTATTGAGCTCAGTAGTCAAACGTATAGAGTCAAAATTTATAATATCCTTTGACATGCTATTACTTATCACATATTGATGGTTAGGGAGTACCTAGCACAAATTCTACAAAAAGGATCTCACCCCAATCCTTCATCGCCGCACCTTTCCGATCTCTTGCATAATGATCCGGCCCGGACATCGCGAAGTGTTTATTTTTTACTGCAAACCCACATTCCTGTGCAACCTGAGAGATACTGTTAATGGAAGCAGAATTTTCTGTAAGCAAAATTACGCAATCTGGCGCCATCTTATTTTTTATATTTGTAAAAAACTCTCTATGTGCATTCCAGTTTTTATCTATGGCCAATCTTATCCAATCTTCTTTTGAGTTAAACTGGACGTCTCCGGTTGGTAAATAATGGTATTGCCTGAATTGTGGAGGATTCCCAATTATTAAGTCGTAGTTGTCTTTTAAAATGGCTACGTTATCATTATGCACAGCAGTAGCATTATCGATATTATTGTCTTTAATGGTTTTGTGCATGAGATCGCATGCCGGCTCAAATTTTTCTAATAATGTTATATGATTGCATACATCACATGCTAACATTCCAAGCCCTAAAAAGCCTACACCTGAACACCAATCTAATGCATGATTAAAAGTTTTGTTTGGATGATATTTTTTAAAATAATCGAAGTAGGCCTGGATATATTGCGTCCCGCCACCATTAGTTTCTTTCGACCAGTAAATATGTGTGTCGTTGACTTTGTATGTCCAATTTATATCTAAAAACTGTTTCATATTGTATTGATGCCAAGAATAGTGTGCAGTTTATCTGTGCCCTTATTTCTGCCTAAAGTAGATCTTGCACCATCGTGTAATGGCTTAGGCCACCTACCAATGTCGACCCATGCATAACCAGAACTCTCGTCATTTAACGTAGGAATGAACTCACTTGGTACAACAGCAACGAAACTGTAATACATAAAGTTTTTGTTTCTACTTTGATAAACATCTATAGGATTTAATTTTTGTAGTTCTGGAACGAACCCAATCTCTTCTTCTAACTCTCGTTGTATACATTCAAACGGAGTCTCACCACTATCAATCATACCACCCCAAAAACCCCAAGTATTTTTATGACGCTTGTCACTGTTCCTTAGTTGAAACAGGCATCGCCCAGTGTCTTTAGCAAGAAACAAAACTCCTGCCCCGGCAATCCCTTCGAATGTTTTTACAGGTTCAGTTTCCAATATCCTGGGTTGTACTGGCCTTCGTGTGTGCTTGTCCATGCGGCGTTCTCGTATTTGTATTGTTTGTTTGTGTATAAGTTTTTAATGTATTGTACGGTAGTTTGAGTACTAGCATCAAGCGATACAATCCATTTAGCACCATCATATTCTATTATATCGTGAACATCTGCTTTAAAGATGCCCCAGTTGTCTCCAACAATTTCGTTAGTAAGTAAGTATCGTTGTCCAGTTGCAACTGCACTTAATGTGCCGTCTCCTGGATAATTTTCTAGAGGATTTACAATTCTTGTTATATCAGTTTGTGTTGTACTAGGTAATGTATCATTGTCTAATGTGAACACTAACTTAGCAGTATCAGTTACCGACCTAACAATAGTTCCTGTAATTAACGAGGCATATTCAATGTCGTTATTGATATTTAATTGTAGTGTACTTCCAGCTGTTAACGGAATGTCTGCAATGTTTACAGCATTTGAGCCAGCAGATCCACTGCTAGTTTGAGGTGCTAACACTTCTAATAAGTCATTCCAATTTGCTTTAACTGTAGTTCCATCATCGTAAACACTTTGTGCCGGTGTACCAGTCGGAGCACTCTTAAATAGTGTTGCTTCAGCACCATCTATACTTACCCAATAGTTATTTGGTGTGATAGTTTGAATTTCCATGTTACCGTCTATAGTTCTAAAGAAGTCGTAAATATCTGAATCGTACCCTAAATCACCAGTGCTGGCTGTCTTGTATACATTAGCAGTAATAGAGTTAATAATTTTTTGACGTTTAACTGCCGCCGGCGGACTTAGCCATATAGGCATAACAAATGTCAGTGTAGCAACATCAAGGGTTTCATCGACACCAGCTGGAATACTTCTATTGCTCCATTGTATGTCAGTTAATTCGACTTCGAATATATTAGCCCAATCTAACGGATTTGAGTTTTGTTGTAACTGTAAACTTGGATTGAATAATATTAAAATTTGTTCTAACAACTGTAGTTTCTGGTCAGTATTACTACTCCATACATCTACTTGCATTGTTAAGTTATAAGGTACAGGCATTATTCTATCTGTACTGTATAAGTTTCCTTTACCAGTGCCGTATGTTGAAGTATTGGAATCGTATGCCCTTTCAGCCACTTGCACTTTAGAAACTAGTGTTGGATCTTGTGTTCTGTCTCTAGCAATTAATAAACTTTGTATACTACATGCAATAAATGGAGTGCTGTTAATCATGTTCTCACCGCCTTTAGTAAGGATGTGAGCAACCATTCGACTCATGTCTGAATATCTAACAGGAGCCTTGTTGTAATATGTAACACCGCCACGTTTACCTTCTGAAACTTTAAATTCACCAAAGATCCGCATGAACTGTAGTAAGTATCTTCTTACCTGTGCGTCATAAAAATAATCCATATTTGCCATACTAGTCTGCCTTCGGTTTCACTATTTTACTGAGATTAGTTTTAACTGCATCAGTTGTACCATCAGTATTAATTCTTTGGTCATCGTTGTTAACAAACGAAGTAAGTATCTTATTAGCCGCTGACCATGCCGCTGTCTTATCATCACTAACCTTACGCCAAACACTCAAGTTCTTTAAGAATAATCTGTGTGGAGCAAAGTCTGTTCTTAGGAAGTAATCGCCTTCGTTTGCATCTACCGGGAATGTTGTGCCACTACCAACTATAGTTGCTCCGTTCGGAGGAGTACCATCGACATTAGGAAGATAAACTCCAGGCGTGTCACCTTCTACATACAAATGACCACCAGCTACATAGTCTGCATCATACGGTGTTTCTGACGCCGCCAATGCTTGAACTTTATCTGATATAGCAATCTCTGTGCTGTAAGTACTTAATATATTTCTTAAATCATCAGCACTTTCACCGGTGCCAAGTATGTCTCTGTACTCTGGACTATCTGTTATGTTAGTTAGTTTAACTCTCCACAAGTGGGGCCACCATCTTGCATCGTAGCCTTCTGCTGGTCTGCCTGCATCACTAACAACAAAATATCTGTTAACGGCTTCACCGCCACCAAGTAACAAGTCATCTCGTAAATGAGGTAGCTCAACGACATCACCTGCCATTAAACGTCTACCTAATAAACTAGCACATGTATTCATATGGAAAGTCATAAACAATGAGTCATTGTTAACAAACATACCAAATTGTGTTAAGTCAAAGTCTGGATCTCCGGGAGTATAACTGCCACGTAATTCGTAAATATCAGTATCATACTTCCTGTCTCGGTTTTCTAAAAACAGTACATCTTGTATATACAAGTCACCTGTTCCAGTACTTGCAGTGGTGTCATCAGTGTATGTTCCTATGTATTTGTGTACATAGACTCCTGTTCCACCCGCATTGATATTCTCGGCAATGATTCTATCTTGAAAATCATAGTCGTTTGTTTTGTTCTTGTTCCATAAACTTAATCTAGGCATAGCAGTATTTATCACTTTCTAAAGTTCTTGACACAAGACGTGATAACTACTATAATGTGTACATACGGAGAGTTGGCTGAGTGGTCGAAAGCGCCTCCCTGCTAAGGAGGTATATGGGTAACTGTATCGAGGGTTCGAATCCCTCACTCTCCGCCACAATTACTGACAAAAAAAGGTTGACTTACCCGTAAAATACTGTATAATAGTACACATATTAACGCAAAGAGGCAGTAGTAACATGGCATATTACACTCATACAGCAGATCCAATAGGCGTTTTCACTGAAAAAGAACACGGAAATTACTTTGAATTTAGTAATAATCCAGATAATTTTGCATTTTGCGAAGACCACCCACATGTTATATGGGTAGGATCTCATGGCGTTGCCGGAGACAGCGGACGCCGTTATGCTACTGTTAAGAAAACAGTTGCGTATGTGGTAGTTGATGAAGACGAGTTTGGACTTCCTGTTGTTGAGAAGTGGAATATCAAACAGCGTAAAGATTACTTCGTATAACAGACAAGCACATTAACCTTGTGCTAGTAGTAAGTTGTTCCTTCTATGATAGAACTTAGGGTAGTTCCTGAGAATTGGAACACGATGACAGTAGTCCGTACACTTGGGTACGATAGTTTGAAACGGTGGAGAACTGAAGATCTCGGTTCTGAGAAGCTGTTAAGACACCAATACTATTTAAAGAGTTAGTGTTCTAATGGTAAGATGCAGGTCTCCAACACCTTGCGATTGGGGTTCGAATCCTTACTAGCTCGCCAAATAACCAGAAGGAATCAGACAGTGGCAGATACTAATTATAGTATGATATGCAATGCACTACGAACACCAGACGGCACAATACTACAGAGCCGGCATAGACATGATTTTAAAACTTATAAAGATGCTAATGGCAAAGAGTATATGATTGATGGTGGACTAGACTATGTTCGTGCTAGTGCTAATGGTGACGAAGAAATGATCGTAGTCACACTTGCAGAACCGCATGAACAAGTTAGAGAAGCATGTGATTGGGGAACATACGGTATTAACGGAGACCAACCACTGTCATATATTACATTGAGTAATATGACTACTGATCACATTGAAGCAGTCCTAAAAAATGTGTCGTCAATCAATCCAGCAATTAAAATTGCAATGCAAAACGAGTTGGAGCATCGCAAATGAGTAAACTAGTATGACAATGCCTAATGAAAGAAGGAATGCTGTTAACTTTACTCGGCAGTTCCTAGTAGACTTAATGAATCCTAAGAAGACACCCAGGGTTCCGAGTGCTATAAGGAAAGAAGCATATCGTTGCCTAAAGCATTACCCAGGTGAATACTACATGGAAGAAGCCGCTGAACAGGCACCAAGTATATTCGGTGAGTGGGACTCAACTAAACCAGTTGATTCTAGTCCATATGAACATAACCGAGGAAGATAACAATGAGAGTAAATATTGGCCCGTATCCAGCACATCGTTGGTACCATAATTTTTTATACCGTTTAGGAATTAAAAACGAACCTAAAATATCTGTGCATATAGATGACTTTGATACTTGGAGTATGGATCATACGTTAGTGTATATCATTGAGCCAATGCTCAAGCAACTCAAACTTACCAAGCATGGTGCTCCTTATGTGTACCCTGAAGATGTCCCGGCAGAGTTGCGTCC
>Ga0209090_10001700_pt1 | contig 14081 bp, 15 predicted proteins | sample ArcticOcean_MG_C_9_FD_187432 | JGI IMG/M metagenome (GOLD analysis project Ga0209090, IMG submission 187432) | Marine microbial communities from western Arctic Ocean - ArcticOcean_MG_CB2_152 (SPAdes) (version 2) | ecosystem: Environmental > Aquatic > Marine > Oceanic | place: Arctic Ocean... | reverse complement strand
AAAAATAGTTCTTTCCCATCCAATAGTCGTACCATTTTTTTTCTAAAATGCTTGGAGAGTATTTTGAATCTAGTAGTTTCATTTTAAATAATCTTTTAAAGTTTGGATTAACTTATTTACTTCATTTCTAGTTTTTGCTTCAGCAAAAATTCTAATTATTGGCTCAGTATTTGATTTTCTAATATGAATCCATTTATTAGGCCAACTAAATTTAATTCCATCATTTTGGTTAATTTCGTCACAATCGAATAGAGTAGCAAGGCTATCAAAATCTATTGAATCATCTATATTAATTTTATCTTTAATAAATACATATTGAGGAATCTCAGAAATAATTTCATTCATAAGTTTATCATCGTTGGATAGAAGATTTAATACCATTGCTATAGCAACTAAAGAATCTCTTCCAAGATGAACTTCTTTTAAAATCACTCCACCGTTTCCTTCTCCTCCAATACTAATATTTAATTCTTTCATCTTTTCAACAACATGAGCTTCACCAATTTTTGTTCTAATTGAACCTGATGAAACATCATCAATCATTCTTGATGTAGATAAATTTGTTACTATGGTACTGTCTTGATAATTAATAAAATTTTTAAAGGCTAGAACTAAAGTATACTCTTCACCAACAGCTTCACCTGTATTTGAGACTATAGATAGTCTATCTCCATCTGGATCGGTAGCAAAACCAATATCAGCACCGACTTCTAAAACTTTTTCTTCTAAATCTTTCAAATTTTCTGCAAGTGGTTCAGCAACTCTTGTAAAATTACCATCACCATTACAATTAATTATTGTCACATCACACCCTAACTCTTTACATAGTTGTGGTAAAATATTGGAACCACCCCCATTAACTGCATCTATTACTACTTTAAATTTTTTAGATTGAATAAAATTAATATTAATACATTGTGCAGCAAATACTTTAGCAATGTGTTCTTCATCTGCAGAAGTATAATCTGATACTTCTCCTATTACTTCTGATTCATTTAGCACCAACTTATTATCTACGGATGTAAATAAGGTATTACACTGGCCTGGCGATAAGAATGTGCCATCTTTTTGAAGAAATTTTAATCCATTATATTCAGTTGGATTGTGGCTAGCTGTAATTACAATTCCACCATCATATTTATCTTTTTCTGTCATTAATTGAATAGTAGGAGTTGTTGACAGGTCACAGCTATCTACATTGACTCCATATTTAGTAAGGGCATTAATAACCCATTGTGATATTTCTTTACCAGAAGACCTACCATCTCTTCCAATGACACATGAAGTAATATTTTGATTAGAAATAAATGACATAATATATTGATTAATCATTTGGGGACTGAAATCATCTTTGACAATACCTCTGAGTCCTGATGCACTTCTTATAAGCATATCGGAGATTAGAACATTTTTTGGAAAATAGAAAGAGGAGTTATTCGACTAATTATTGAATTTTGCTAGTCTAATAGCTCTACGAATAGTTTGTTTTTTTGCAATTCTTTTGGTGACACTTGGTTTTTCGTAAAAAGCTTTTCTTTTTACATCTTTAAGTACGCCAGAACGCTCCCATTTTTTTTTGAAACGTCTTAACGCTCTTTCAAGCGATTCATTGTCTTTTATATTTACTTCTATCATAGTGCGGAAACTTAACGATAAAAATGAGAAATGCCAATTATCATATAATATTATTGGATATGTCGATAAACTCATCCACTGTTAACTGCTCCGGTCTTCTCTTAAAATCTATCTTACAAGTATCTAAATCAATATCTAGTGTTGATAATGAATTTCTTAACATTTTTCTTCTCTGATTAAATGCCATCCTTACTACTTGACTGAATTTCTTAATATCTACATCATTCTTATTAAAGCCTGATCTTTTTTCGATAGAAATAAACGCAGATTGTACTTTTGGCCTAGGAATAAAGACATTAGGTGAAATAGAAAAACAAATTTTAATATCAAAAAATAACCCCGTCATAACAGTCACTCGACTATAATCTTTTGTACCTATCTTTCCTGTTAAACGTTGAGCAACTTCTTTCTGCACCATCAAATATGCTCTATCCCAACTATCGATATGATCAATTAACCAAAAAATAATTGGGGAAGTAATATTGTAAGGTATATTGCCTACAACTACTGGAGAATTAATCTTTAAGCTATTTAAATCTACTTTTAAGATATCTTGATTAATAATCTTTAAGCCTGACAACTTTTCATGTACCTCTAAAATTTTAATTAAATCAGGATCTATCTCTACCATAGATAAACTTTTCGCAACATCAACTAACTTTTCGCTTAAAGCTCCTTGTCCCGGACCAATCTCTAATACATTTTCATTGTCAGTAATATTAATTGTCTTAATGATTTTATCTAATAGATTATTATCTACAAGAAAATTTTGGCCCCATTTTTTTTTAGCGAATACCATTATATTTTAAAAAATAGCTCAGCGTTATTTGTCGTTTCTTTTGCTATTTCTTCAAATTCTATATCTAGCAAATTTGATACGAATAATGCTATATCTTTAACATATTTTGGCTCATTTGGCTTACCTCTAAACGGTTGAGGAGCTAGAAAAGGACAATCTGTTTCTAATACAAAATCTTTGAGCGTAATATTTTGAATTGCAGACTGATTAATAGAATTATTAAATGTGACATTACCCGAAAAAGATAATAATACATTTAAACTAAGCAATTTTTCAGCAAAACTTATATCACTTGAATAGCAATGAGCTAAAGCTTTATCAAATGGATATCTTTTAAGAACTTCTAAGATATCTTTATCTGCATCTCGATTATGAAAGATAATTGGAAGTGATAATGATTCAGCTAATTCCATTTGCTCTATCATCACTTTCTCTTGAATATCTTTTGGAGATATATTTCTATAGTGATCAATACCTATTTCACCTATAGCTACTACTTTTTTACTACTAAGCGCAAGATTTTCAAGATCTTTTATATAATCTTTAGGGGTATCTTTTGAATCATGAGGATGAATGCCAACTGCAGCATAAACATTATCATATTTATTTGCTATATCTACGGATTGTTTAGATGTACTTAAATCAGTTCCAATGCATACAATTTTTTTAACATCATTCTTATTTGCTTCATCTAATACTCTATCTAGATTATTATATATATCGTCATAATATAAGTGAGCATGTGTATCAATAAGTGTCATTGGATAATTCTCGGAAAGATTGGACCTGTCTTAAAAATCTTATCGCCAGACTTTAAAATACCCCATTCTAACTTCAAATCTGTAGCTCCTAGAGCTGCAAGTATTTCTTTGGACTTCTCTGGCATAACAGGCGAAAGCATAATAGCTGACACTCTCAAAGCTTCTGAAGCATGATATAAAATATTTCCAGCTGATTCTTTATCTTCCTTAACAAGCTTCCATGGTTGGTTTTTTTCCATATAACCATTTACAGATCTTATAAAACTCATAACTTCGTGAAGCAACCCATCTATTTTAAAATGATCTAGGTGTTCTTTTATATTGATAGAATTAAATCTTTCTGATAACTCACTATCTTTAGCGTTATAACTAGGCATTTTATCATCAAAATTATTGCTAATCAATGTGCATACTCGACTTACTAGGTTTCCTAAGTCATTAGCTAAATCACTATTATATTTTTTAGTAAAAGAATCCATTGAAAAAGTAGCGTCTAGTCCTAAAACCATTTCACTCATCAAGTAATATCTAACTGGATCAACTCCGAATTCATCAATTAACATCAAAGGGCTAATAACATTACCAAGAGATTTACTCATTTTTTTATCATCAGTTAGCCACCAACCATGTGCAAAGATAGTTTTTGGTAAAGGTAGATTTAATGACATCAACATGGTAGGCCAGTATACTGAATGAGTAGTTAATATATCTTTACCTATTAAATGAACATCGGCAGGCCAGTGCAAGTCAAATATTTTGTTGTCTTCTGAATACTTTGGGGCAGATATATAATTAATCAATGCATCAAACCATACATATGTTACATAGTCTTTATCGAATGGAATTTCAATACCCCACTCTAATCGAGCCTTAGGCCTAGAGATGCATAGATCAGATAAATCATTTTTTAAGAATCCTAATACTTCATTCTTTCTACTCTTAGGCTGTATAGACAATTCATTACTTTCTATCTTTTCAATTAACTCTGATTGATATTTACTCATTTTAAAAAAGTAATTCTTTTCTTTAATTTTTTTGACTTCACCAAAAAGACCGCTTTCTACTTCTTTCTCTGTAATAAATCTTTCTTCAGATATCGAATACCATCCCTCATACTCATCTTGGTATATATCTCCGTTGTCATACACTTGGTTTAATATATTTTGTACAATCTTTGTATGTCGCTTGTCCGTAGTTCGTATAAAATCTGAATAATTAATATTCAATTTTTCCCATAATTCAATAAATGCTGGAGCCATTGTGTCGCAATGCACAGCTGGAGTAACTCCATTTTTTTCAGCAGCTTGTTGGACTTTAAGACCATGCTCATCTAATCCTGTTAAGAAAAAAGAAGTATCTCCAATTAGGTTGCGGAATCTTGATAGAGTGTCAGCTAGGATAGTTGTATATGCATGGCCTATATGAGGCTTGTCATTAACATAATAGATCGGTGTTGTGATATAATATTTTTTCATAATCTAATTTAATGAGTTATGACTATTTATAATCATATTCATTATGGATAATTTTGGAGCATTATTTGACTTCAAATTACTCAAGCATATTTCAATTTCTTTTAATAAAGATAATATATCAGAATTTTTATTTTTAGATAAAAAATCTTCTCCTAAATTAGTAAAATCTTCCCATTCAAATGGAATAGTAATTGATTCTTTAATAAGTAGGGTGCATTCAAGCCATTTTTTAATTATATCTAATTCGAAATAAAAAAATTCTTTCTTACTATTAAAGTTTAATAGTGTTTGTTCAGAAAATAATGCCACTGATTCTGCAGTATCATACTCGACACAATCAATATATCTACTGATAATACCTATGATAGACTCTTTAGAGTGCTCATCCAACAAATCTACTTTTTCTAAATTATTATTAGATAAAAATGATATAATATTTGAATCAAAATTTTTCTTTCTAGCTAGTAGATCGACAAGATTCTCTGATGAAATTCTTGGTATATTAATCATCTGACATCTTGAGGCAATAGTTGATGAAATATTATTAACAGAATCTGTTACTAATAAAAAAGAGGTGTTATTTGGTGGCTCTTCTAATATCTTTAGTAAAGCATTTGCAGATTCAGAAGACCCTTCGGATAGAGAATGCGCATCAAAAATAATTACTACTTTCTTATGTTCGGATTTAAAAAAAATATTTTTTTTAAGATTTTTCAAGACATTAATAGGAATACGCTTACTATGAGATAGTTTATTTTTCTTTAACGGAAATACTAATTTTGCTTTCCAATAATTGTTCCACTCCTGGTATTCTTTGTCATCCATTTTAGAACTTTTAAATAAATTCTTATAAAAATCACTGTCTGCAGGAAGAATAAGGAAAATATTTGGATTGTTTATAAATTGCCTTAACTCAAATCCAGTAATCAAGCTACAAAATTCTAATGCAAATGCTTCTTTGCCCGAACCACTCGGACCGTGAATAAGATATGCGTTTCCAACCCTATCTTTAGAAATAATTGATTGGATATAATCCCAAGACTTAGGCTGTAACTTACTTATATCCATTTTTTATCCATTGTACTGGGTTTAATTTTTGATTATTACCCCAGATTTCAAAGTGTATAATATTATTACTTGAAACAAAACCAATTTCTTGACCTTCTTTCACTATCATATTTTCACTAATTAATAAATTTTCTAGATGTGTAAAAACTGTAAAATATCCACCATTATGATCAATGATTACAGTAGTGCCATATCCTGGTATAAATGTGATAGTAGTGACTAATCCATCGAAGACACTTTTTACTGGAGTTTTTGAACTAGCTGTAATATCGATACCTGGGTTATCTAAAGTTGTATTTAGTTTAGGGTTCCATTGCGGTCCAAAACTCTTAACAACTTTACCCTTAACAGGCCAAATCAGTTTTCCTTTATACTCTTTAATATTTGTTTTAATAGTCTTTAGTTTTGCTAATTGCTCTGAATCATACTTTTTCTTTGCTTCAATAATATTCTTACGCAATGATTCTAGCGCATTAATTTTAGTTGTTTGTTTTTGTATTTCTTTCCTAATTGATACTTGCTCTTTCTTTAAATCAGATATTAGTTTTTCTTGATACTTTTTTTTCTGATCCAGTGATTTGAGCTCATTATTTTTTAACTTTTTACTCCTATCTACATCCTCTAATAGCACTTTAATTTCTTTATTCTTCTTTTTATTATAGAACTGTGATTTGTTAAGCTTATTTATACTCGCTTCATTTAGCTCTGAAATAATATTATAATACTTTACTCTGTATACCATTTGATTAAGACTATTAGAATTAAAAATTAAACTTCTTAGTTCCTGATTTTTTTTCTTATATAGATTAATTGATCGTTCCGCATACTGCTTTTTAATTAATTCCATTTCATTGTTATTAGCAATAATAGCATTCTTTAAATTGGTTGACTGCTTATCATATAAATCTATTTTTTTATTATAAGCCTTAATAAGATTTTGAGAGTTTTGAATGTTCTTTTTTGTGATATTTAAAATCTTATTCGTTTGTTGTGTTTTGGTTTTAAGCCCATTTATTTCATTATTATTTCTTTTAATAGCTTCCTTAATTTGCTCAATTTTTTGTTCAGCATTTAAGATAGATTTTTCGAAATCCTTCTCTTGAGGATACAAGAAAGTGATTGATATAAAAAATAAAATTTTAATAATTGATTTCTGTTTGTTCATTTAAAGAAAATTAAAACCTAAATTGTAAATAACGATGAAAAAATTTATAACAATATTGGGAATAATAACTATTTCTTTTCATTCTATTATATTTGCTCAAAATCAAAAAGTTTTATTGTTAGGCGAATGTGACAAGGAAGCAACTATGAATATGCTTAATTACCTTAATGAAAGATCAAAGATTGCTTTAACTACCGAAAATAATATTGAACTATCTATAGAAAATATATCTTCTTATCCCATTATACTGATATGTAACAATGATTATTTAAAACTAACTAATCAAGACGTAGTATTACTAGAAAATCACTTAAAACAAGGCGGCTTATTAATCTTAGATAATATTACATCTGATTACACTTATTCAATCTTTTTAGATAAGATATTACCTGAATTTGAAGAAAAGTCTCTCTATCTAGATATATTTTTTAAAGAGAATCTTTTTCAGATTAATCTAGATGAAGCTAATATTGATCTAGGAGGAATATTTATTAACAATAAATTAGCTCTTTTAGGAATTAAAAAAGAGAGTCTGATAAATCAATGGAACGATAGGAATGAAGAATTTTTTAAGATTGGTTCAAGTATTATTTTTTATAACCTAACAAGATAATTCTATTTTTTCTTTTCAGCTTCGTACACTCTTCTTCTTAATTCGCTGGTAGAGTAACCATGATCTCTAGAATTAAAAATGCATTTAATATCTAAGTTATGCCCTGTGAACTCTTTACCTCTATGATCAGCGCCTAATATTCTAACATCAGGGTTAATCTCTTTAAGCATGTCAACGAGACTACTTTCAGTGCTGTAAGATTTTACCTCATCAACAAATTTAATAGAACTAATGAGACCTAACCGTTCTTCATGTGATTGAATCGGTGAATTTTTTTCTGGACGGTCTATAGAAGGATCTGATTGGACACCCACAATCAAGTAATCGCAATACTGCTTACATTCTTCAAACATTAATACGTGGCCATAATGACACAGGTCAAACGACCCAAACGTTATTCCTACGATTTTACTTTTCTGCATTTTTTACTTTTTCCCAATATTTCATTAACTCATCTAATGATAAGTTATTAATGATTTTTTTATCTAATAAAATTAGTTTTTCTAATTGAGTAAATCTATTATAGAATTTTTTATTAGCTTTTTTTAGTGCTAATTCAGAAGAAAGATTCAGAAATCGAGATAAATTTACAATCGTGGTTAATAAATCTCCAATTTCTTCTTCTATATTTTCTTGATTTTTATTTTTAATTCCTAATTTTAGCTCTTCAAGCTCTTCATCTATCTTATTAATAGCTTGATTAATCGTGCTCCATTCAAAACCAACTGCAGCAGATTTATCTTGTAATCTATGAGATACAATTAAAGGTGATAAGGAATTTGGAACTCCATCTAGAATTGAGTCTCTTTTCTTCTGTTTCTTTTTATTCAATTCCCAGTTTTTCTTAGAAGAATATCTATCAACACTATCATCGCTAAATATGTGAGGATGACGATTGACTATTTTTTTATTAATGTCATCTATTACCTCATCCATATTGAATTCTTTTTTTTCATTTGCCAGAACAACTTGGAATACTACATTGAGTAACAAATCTCCTAACTCTTCCTTTAATAATGAAGGTTTATTTTCTAATATAGCTTCTGCAACCTCATGAGATTCTTCTAATAAATATGGAATTAATGTTTCGGATGTTTGTTTGCGATCCCAGTCACAGCCATCTGGTGCTCTTAGTTTTTGAACAAGCTCTATAAGTTGTTTTAACTTCTGATCAGTATTCTTCATACTATCTTGATCTCACAGCTTTCTACTATAGTTTCTTGCTTATCAAACATGATTTTTTTTGATTCTTCATTATCATCTTTGTACCCCAATAAATGAAGTAAGCCATGTACTATCAATCTCACTAATTCATTATTGAGAGAAACATCAAACTCTTTACCATTTGCTAATGCTCTATCATAACTAATATAAATTTCTGCTTCTAATATTGTATCGTTTTGAATAGGAAATGCTAGCACGTCAGTAAGCACGTCTTCATCAAAGTATTCAACTTTTAATTTGCTAAGATGTTCGTCGTCACAAAAAATAATATTTAATGATATAGACTTGTAGTTAGTGTCCTTTAATACCAATTCACACAAACTATGGATTGATGCTGAAGCATATTGATAGCTAGGATTAGTACTATTAACAGATAGATTAATCATTGTCTTTTTTTGAAGGATACTCTGGACGAGAGTGATAAAGCCCTGAAAGTACAGGTAACAATCCTTCTTTACCATCACGACGTCCTTTAATTTTTTGTAAATCACTCATTGTAAGCGGACATTCGTCCAACTGTCCATCCTGTAAGCGCGCTTTTATGGCTTCATCAATCATTTTCTCAAATTTTTCTAATGTTGGATTTTTTACCGAATTTGCTTGAGCCTCTATTGCTTCTGCAATCATTACTATTGCTGTTTCTTTTGTCGAGGGTTTAGGGCCGGGATATCTAAATTCTTTCTCATCTATTAAATCTGGATTATCAGACTCAGTAAGTGCTTTTTGATAAAAATACTCTATTCTATTGGTAGCATGATGAGTTGCAATAAACTCTTTCACAATAGATGGTATTCCATACTCATCTGCAAGCTCAAGACCGTCTGTTACATGTTGTTTTAAAATTTTAACACTCATGTGGGGGCTAATAGAATCATGTTTATTAACACCGATTTGATTTTCAGCATAATATTCAGGCTTTTTTACTTTACCAATATCATGATAGTATGCTCCTACTCTACAGAGCAATGCTCTTGCTCCAATAGCATTTGCACAAGACTCTGCTAATGTTCCCACTTTAACACTATGTGTATGTGTTCCTGGAGCATCTTCCATTAGTTTCTTTAATAATGGCTGATCATAGTCTAACAATTCAATTAATGTTAAATCTGTTGTAATACCAAAAGAAGGTTCAAATAAAGGCACTAGCCCAAAAGATAGTATAGGACAAAGAAAGCTGGCCAATGCAAGATATCCTACATTAGAATAATTATAATCTAAAAAATCAATTCCCTTAAAAAGCATTACAGAAAAGAAAACGAATACACTGCAGATCACTAATAATAACATAGTCATAATAATTTGACGACGTTTTCTTAATCTTCGAACACTAAAAATAGCCATAAAGGAAATAAAAAATTGGATGATAGCAAAATCTAAATCATTCCCAATTAATAGAGATATTAGTAGTATTAATATCGTAGAAACCATGATTGCAACAGATGCATCAAGTAAAACTGTTAATAACATCGAAATCATCGCAATTGGTATAATATATACAGGCAACTGATAGCTTTGTACAACCCATGCAAATAAAATGATGCTGTACATTAATAAGCTAATTAAAATTAGAATCTTATAATTTTTAAAATAATTATTACGATAAATATATAAGTAAGAGAATAATAAGAACACAAGAATAGAAATAACAAAAAAGGCACCTAGATACTCTCTAATTTTATCTGTTGCTTTCTCATAACCTAATCGACGACCTGATTCAAATTGAAGAGATTTTAACTTCAATAATACATTATCTGTAATACGATTATTTGTGTCCACAATTAATTCATTCGCCAATACAGTCCCTTGGAATCTAGATACTTTATCTAGTCTTTCTTTTTGACGTTTAAGAGTTAACTCTTTATCAAATAAGATATTCGGCTTAGTAAATTCATTAATTAATTCATAGCTAAGAATCGATTTAATATCCAACTCATCTGGATAAATAATATTAACCTCTTCTTTATTTTTTTTCCATGCAGACTCTATATCATTATAATTTTTAACTGGGCCAATAACTAGCTCTCCTCCTTGGATAATACTGATATCTAAGCTTTCAATATTTTCAAGAGGCTCATCTAACAGCCCTTCGGCCCAACGATTTAAGCATATTTGTTTAATTAAATTTTTAAAAATTTCTAAATTAATAGGTTCTGCTAATTCACCAGTGACACCCAATAGTTGATCCCATTGCTTCCTATCTATCTGAAAAGAATATTCATTTAAAAATGCATTATATAGCGTAACATATGTTGTACTATCCGCTATAAAACTATTTTGGAAACTTTCAAACTCAGGTTCATACTTATATTTATATAATGAATCTTGAGATGCAATATATTGACTGTGTGAATTATCGATATCATTTAAGTAAACAAAAAAGGTATCAATCTGTGTAATCTGTTTATTAACAAAATCCTGATCTCGTGCAAAGCTATAAGGAACGGATTGTTTAGCTTCATCTAAATCTTTATCAAGTTTTTGCTCTGTTTTTAAAATTCCAAAATCAAAAGGGGCAATAATAGGTTCCGTAGCAATATCATCCAATTGATATGCATAACGAATAGAAAATCCTGTTGGAAATGTTAAAGATAGGGCTACTGATAAAGTAAAAAAGATTAATAAGGGAAACTTATTGTCTTGAATTAGTTTTTTGAAATGAGAAAAATTAAACATTTGATTACCAGCGAATGACCGCAGAAGCCCAAGTATATCCGGCTCCAAAAGCTGTGAGCATTATTGTATCACCTTTTGAAAATTTACCCTGATCTAAAGCTTCACATATTGCAATTGGAATAGTAGCAGCTGTTGTATTTCCATATTTATGAATATTGATAAACATTTTTTCCATAGGCAAGTTCATTCTCTTCGCACATGCCTCTAAAATTCTTCTATTTGCTTGATGGGCAATTACTAATTTTATATCATTTATATTCAAATTATTTTCTTTGAGAGCAAAATCAATTGACTCAGGCATTCTTTTCACAGCATTTTTAAATACTTCTCTACCATTTTGCACAGGTAGATGATGTCTATCTGCAACAATTTTTTCATCTATTCTCGAAGGATTAAAAAATGATCCAGGAGCTTTTGCTCCTAAATGTTCAACACCCTTACCGTCAGAAAAAAGATGTGTTGACAAAATACCGCTATCATCATTTGAGGCTTGTAATACAACTGCGCCCGACCCATCACCAAACAATACTCCCGTTGCACGCCCTTCAGGTGATCTTTCAATAATTGTAGACATTATATCAGAGCCAACAAGTAATATATTTTTATACTTTCCAGATTTTATGTATTGGTCTCCAATCTCTAGTAAGTATATAAAAGCTGAGCATGCTGCACTAATATCATAGGCTGGTATATGGCGAGATATTCCTAGCTTTTGCTGAAGGATTGGTCCCATCCCTGGGAAATTGAAATCTGAGCTGACAGTTCCTACAACAATTGCATCAATATCATCTGGCTTAATTCCAGCATTATCAATTGCTTTCTTGCATGCCGGTAAAGCTAAATCTGAATTAGCGGTACCAGGCTTAACCCATCGCCTCTCTTTAATGCCTGACCTAGTTTGTATCCATTCATCCGTTGTATCCATCATTTCTTCAAGGTCATGGTTAGTTACAATGTTATCGGGAACATTGAATGCTATGCCTGCTATTTTTGATCTATTCATTTCCTATCCTATTTTAATACTAATTTTTTGAGCCGATCTATAAGCCGGGTTTTGTACATCTTACGATGCGATGATCATTCCTCTCTATCCTATATCACTATAGAACTCTAGCAACCTACCCGTTCCTCAAATGATACGAGCAGTATCTTGGAACTACTTGATCTTGCACCTAGTGGGGTTTACAAGCTAGTAATGTTACCACTACCACTGGGGGTCTCTTACACCTCCGTTTCACCCTTGCCAAATAAATGGCGGTCTATTCTCTGCTGCACTAATCCATATTCTCACGAATCCCACCCGTTAGGTGGCACTATGCTCTACGGTGCCCGGACTTTCCTCTCAAATAAATTGAGTAATCACCCAATCAGCTCATTGAAATATAATAAGGTATAGAAGTTGAATTAAGAAGAAAAAAATTAATTTTCAGATTTATGTAAAAAACGACTACAAGTACCACAATATACGATACTTTTTGCAAGTGCTTCATTCACGACTTGTGGCGGAATATAGGCACCACAACCTTCGCAATTATTATCAAGAATCTCTGAACATGCAACACCAGATCTGGCCTCATAGATTTGCATATACGTATCTAACGTATCTTCATCGACATTAAGAACGATATCTTTACGCTCTTTTGTGAGAGCATTCTTCTCTTCTGAAACATCTTCCACTTTTTTGTTTAATGATTCTTTTTTATTATTTAATTCCTCAATAATACCGTCTAGAGCGGCTTTATCTTCATCAATTTCTTTCGATAAATTTTCTTTTGTTTCCATAAGAATTAATAATTCATTTTCTTTTTCAAAGATAATATTTTTTTCATAATCAATAGTGTCCATCATAGCATCGTATTCTTTATTATTGCTAATAGATCCATCAATCAGTCTATCCTTTAGAGTATCTACTTTTTCTTGGGTCGTTGCAATTAATGTTTCTGAAGTATGGATATCTACTGTAGTGGTCTTTAATAGCTCTTCTTTTTCAGACAGAGAATGGGTTGTGGCTTCTTGTTGATCAGTTAATTCTTGGACTTGTTTTGGTAGGTCGCCTAATAATTTATTGATTTCAAATAATTTATTATCTACATCTTGCAATAGAATTATTTGATCAATCACGGCCATGATTATGTTATTTTGTTTAAATATTGCTTACTATTCATTTCTGATGCGAATATATTCTAATTCTCTTTAAATAAAAACATTTATTATGTGTGAAAAATATAATATTTTCACATTAATGGATGACTTCAAAAAACTTAAAACTTTTAACCCTCTTCCTTCATGCTTAACTATTAGAGATTCTCTAATTCATGGCTTAGGTCTCTTCGCTACAGAAGATATTCAAAGTCATATTGAATTAGGCATTACGCATGTTAAAGATGATAGATTTTTACATAACTATATCAGAACATCTCTTGGTGGATTCTTTAATCACAGCAGCACGCCAAACTGTAAGGCGATATATGAAAATGATTTTATTAAACTAGAAACATTAACGATGGTAAATTCTGGAGATGAAATCACTGTTGACTACAACTTACATGAATGGGTTCAAAAAAATTAAATGAATAACTATATGTTTACATCAGAGTCTGTAACAGAAGGACACCCAGATAAGGTATCTGATTTGATCTCTGACGCTATTGCTGACTACATTCTAGAT
>Ga0209090_10001694_pt1 | contig 14110 bp, 18 predicted proteins | sample ArcticOcean_MG_C_9_FD_187432 | JGI IMG/M metagenome (GOLD analysis project Ga0209090, IMG submission 187432) | Marine microbial communities from western Arctic Ocean - ArcticOcean_MG_CB2_152 (SPAdes) (version 2) | ecosystem: Environmental > Aquatic > Marine > Oceanic | place: Arctic Ocean... | reverse complement strand
CCGCAAAGAAAACCATTCGGACTACCATGGCCAGTAATAAACCAATGCATATCTCGTTGATTGATAAAATAATTGCACCAGCAAAATGATTTGCAATTTCCAGGTTTGCGGGAACTGATGGATTGATTAAGAGCGAAAGAAGTAAACCAAAAGCAGTTCTTATTTTGACAGGAACCATTTTCCCTGCAAACAAGGGTATTCCCAAAAAAAAAGCTCCTGTTCTAAGAAAAACGAGGACCCAAACTACAAGTTGCCCCGCCTCAATAGTCACTGTGCCATAGTTGGAAGCATATTAATCATAGAGATACAAAATTCAGTTAAAGTCTTTAATATAAAATTAGCTGAAAGTACAATAGAGAGAGACACGCACACCAATTTGGGAACAAAGGTTAATGTTTGCTCCTGAAGGCTGGTAATAGACTGGATAAAACTAACTAAAAGTCCAACTACTGTAGCAGTTCCTAAAATAGGAACCGCTAAAATGAGACCAGTTTGCAGAAGGTTTCTCATTATATCGACTGCCAATTCCATTGTCATATCAAAGCACTCTTACGCAATATTAAAACTATTTACTAAGGATTGAATGACTAAATACCAACCATCAACAAGCACAAAAAGAAGCAACTTAAAGGGCATTGATATTACAACTGGCGGCATCATCATCATCCCCATAGACATAAGGGTAGAAGCGACTATAAAATCCACAATAATAAATGGTATAAAAATAAGGAAACCCATTTGAAATGCAGTTCGTAATTCACTTAAGACAAAAGACGGAACAACTATGCTTAATGGTAATTGATCACGAGTCATTGCACCCTGTTTAGAAATTTCAAGAAAAAACTGAACATCCAACTGACGAGTTTGATTCATCATAAAATCCTTCATGTGTGCTGTCGCAACCATGAGAGCATCACTTGATTTCATGGTTGCGGACATGTAAGGAGTTACCGCATCATCATAAATTTTATTCCATACTGGTCCCATAACAAAAAAAGTAAGAAAAAGAGCGAGTCCAACGATTATCTGGCTTGAGGGTGCTGAATTTACACCTATTGCGTTTCTTACAAAACCAAGAACAATAACCATCCTTGTAAAACAGGTCATCATCATAATAACTGATGGTCCAAGAGATAATATGGTCATAGCGACCACTAGTTGTATGGCTACACCAAAATCTCCTTCATCATTAGAACCAGTTACGTCAATTCTAAGTCCAGGAGCGCCAGTACCTGTAGTTTGCGCATCAAGAACTGAGTGGGAAAAGCTAAAGCATGAAAAGCCAAGCAGGATCAGCATTAAAAGCCTTAATCTCTTGAAAATTGTAACCATTTTTCGCACTTAATTATTTTCCACAGTTTTGGTGATTGGCTCCGGTTCTTTATTTGAAAAATTTTCGATTTTAGCCAAATGATTAATCGAACCAGAACTCACTCCTATAAGATGTTTCTCTTCTCCATATTGAGCAACCATTAAGAACTGACGATTTCCAAGCGAACAGGTATCGGCAATAATTATTTTACCGTTATTGGTTGGGCTGAGTCTTGATCTTTTCTTCTTTGTGTAAACGGAAAGAAAATATGCACTCGCACCTAATATTCCAATAAACGCAACTACTCGAATCCACAAATAAAGCATTTCCGCATCGGTACTGACCAAAGAAGGAGAGACTGCAAAATGATGAAACATCATTTTAATATTTTGAAAAAATGCATTTCAACTGCCCAATGCAGATGAAAGCATAATAGAGACATTCACGATGCCGAATCAACAATCTCAGTAATCTTGAGCCCGAACCGATCGTCTATAACTACAACCTCTCCATGAGCGATAAGTTTTCCATTAACAAGTAGGCTAACAGGATCCTTAGCATTTTGCTTCAGTTGAATTTGAGCGCCAGGGCTTAACTCTACAACTTCTTTCATTGGAAGTTCTGCAGTTCCTAATTGGACTGTGACACTTACCTTCACATCCATCACAATATCCATTTTTTTACTATCCATGTTTTTTTCCAATTAATTTTACCGCTTCTATAATACTTTCATTTACCTGAAAAGCCACTTGGTTGTCTTCGATTCCAATTTCACCCACAAAGCAGGTTCTGCCTTCAATTCTTAAATTTGTCTTCTCAATTAATGAAGGAGACATCTCAACAACATCATCAACTTCTAAATTTGATAAATCTCTTAAACTCAACTCAAAAGCATCCCACTCAGCAGAGACAGAAACTGGGATCTCGTCATAAATTTCATGCCATCTAGGGGGTTTAACTGCCTGTTTTTCGGTCACCGAAACTGTATTAAGCAAACGATTTACAACTGGTTCGAGTGTATAGTAAGGAACAGCAATTCTCATAGGTCCAGATACATCTCCAAAAGAGGCTTCCATACTCATGATCAGCATCATTGCGTCAGAAGGTGATGTTTGGAGGAACTTCCCGGAACTTTCAGTTCCAATAATACTCGGGGTAAGTGACATTGTGCTTTGCCACTGCTTAGCCCATTCTTCCAAAATAATTTGATTAAAATCTTCGACTAAAGCTTTTTCAATATCGGTCAATCCTCGTTCTTCGGGATTAGTAGAACCGCGACCACCTAGAATTCGATCCACGACTGTAGCAGATAAATGTGAATTTACATCCAATAAGCACACCCCGTTTAACTCATGAAGTTTGAACATTGTAATACAAGAAGGATTCTTAACCGACTGGGTAAAATTAGCGTATAAATCAGCAGTTAGATCTTCTAATTCAAGATTGAACTCGGTCCTTAGAAACATAGAAAGATGACCTGCTAGGTAATATACGAACTGCTCTGACTTAGTCTTTAATTTGCTTAAATCAGCATCTGATAAGACAATAGGATTGGTAAAGTCATACCTCTTAATCTTGACCGAAGACAGATCAGTAATCCTTACACCATCACAATCAAATACAGGTTGATCACCTGTTGATCCTTGCAATTCGCTTACATCGAAGCTTTCGTCTTTAAAATTTGGGTCAGATGACATCTTTTTCTAAATCGGAATTACTGAACAACAAAATTCGTAAAATAAATTTGCCGAATTAAGTCACTTTCGCCATCTCTATACTTTCGTAGGATAGAGGAGAATCCTTTTTTTAAATCAACGCGTACTCTTTCCTGAAATCCATCGAGTTGAGCATCTTCGTAAGTATAACCACCCATAATCGCAAGGGCTTTATCTCGAATTCTATGTTGATTCATATCAAGTACTTTCTCGAAATCACCTGCCTGCCCCTCTAACTTTAAATCCAAATTAATATAGCGAGATTTAATGGGACCACCTAAATTGGTGATCAAAGAACTAAGTTCATAAATCTTTTCTTCACCAGATGGTTCCATATCCAAGGGTTGCCCGCCTTCGGTTATCTGAGGTTTAATGGTTTCCTCAGGCTTATTCATCTTAATAAGCAAAAACATTGCACCGACCGTTAATGCTGGGGCAAGAATAATTGCAATAAGTACTGGGATTAAGTTTCCACCTCCTCCACCTGCCTTAGGGGCGGGGACGTCAGTGGTTTCAGGAAGTTCGTCAAGTTGAGCTGCACACATATCGTTAGGTAATATAGGTTAGAAACTATCGTTTTAAATTAACTGCTTCGGAGAGAATCATGTCAGAGGTAGTCACGACTCGCGAACCAGCCTGAAAGGAACGCTGATGAGAAATCATAGCAGCAAACTCATTGGTGAGATCTACATTTGATAACTCTAAAGCATATTGTTTGAGTTTACCATTAGAGCCGGAGGCAGGTATTATATTATCACTGATTCCCGCGATATTTTGCCCTGCTTGGCCATTCGAGTAGAAACCGTTCCCTACCCTTCTCAAGTATTGAGGAGAGAGGAAATTGTTAATTTTAATTTGCCCTGAACCTCTAATCTCATCCACTCCATCTTTATTTACCACTAAATTAATCTTTCCATCGTCTTCCACTCTTCGAGCTAGAAGTGTCTCTCCATCCTCAGTGCCAACGACGAGAGGTCCACCCAATCCCTGTAATTGATAACGGTACTGATCACGAGTCACAACAAACCCCTCAACGGTTGATTCAAAAGCTCCTGCACGAGTGTAGAAAAGTTCCCCTGTAACAGGATCAGCAATTTCAAAAAAGCCTCCACCATTCGGAAGAGCTTCACCTTGGATTGCAATGTCTAAATCTAATCCCGTCACTTCAATTGTGCCCTGAGAAAAATCATTCGATATCGAACTGACATGAACACCAGTTCCGTGCTGTTGAATATTATTACTAGGTGCACCACCAGCACCAGATTCAGCATCGTTCATGTGCAGATAGAAATTATCAGAGTAATTCGCACGAGAAGATTTGTAACCAAGTGAATTAACATTCGCAATGTTGTTACCCAATACTTGTAAGCCTTGAGTAAGACTTTTCAGAGCAGTAACCCCGTTATGTAAAGATGCAATCATTGTAATCTAGGGATTACTCACTCGTGTGATGTTTGCAGGAAGATAATTTTTATCTCCAACGGTCACAAAAACTTGACCATCTTCATTCTTTTCAACGGAGTCCACAAGCCCAGATACATCTTGTCCCTCCTCTGAAATATTCACCATTTTACCTAGGTAAGCTTGAGCTACCATGTCTTTCTGAGAGTCAGCAAATGTTTCAAATCCCTGAGTGAATTGCTGCATTTGCTCTAATGAGGCAATATTCGCCATTTGGGAAATAAACTCCGTGTCCTTCATCGGTTCAAGGGGGTCCTGATTACTAATTTGGCTAGTAAGTAATTGCAGAAAATCTTCCATCTGCATGGCAGAATTGGAAGAATTCGATGCATCAGATGAAGTAGATGCTCGTGGGTTTCGACTAGCTTGGGTGGCTGCAATAGCTTCTATCATAATAGTTGTGTTGAATAAATTGAAATAATTAGGCGGCTTTTAAAAAATAGTTGTCCATTTCTTGATAATCAGAAAAAACATGGACTTTCACCTGAGTTCCTTGATCGGAATCAATTTTCTCTTTGAGTTCATTTTGGCAATAATCGAGTAGCAAACGTGTCTTTTCGTCAGGAGCAATAAAACATAACGAAACACCTTTATCAGTTTTTTCTAAACGAACACCAAGTTTACATCCATTAGGCAAGTCTAAGGCAAAACGAACTACCTTCTTGGAAAACTTATTAGTGTAGGCGACTCGAGGAGAAACCGACTTACCAATAAAATTTACGAACTTTGCAACCACAGAAGTATCAAGGGAGGAAAAATTATTTACTCCGATTTCCTGACTTGAGGTCTCATTTTCTTTAAAATTCATGGCAGATAAAGTTTGAGCATTTTTTGCGCCATGATGTTTATTCTTTTTCCCGTGGTCTTGTGCACCACTATCCCGGTTCGTTGGTTTGTGAGTTAACTCGTTTGATGCTGGAGTTTTATTAAGCTCCTTGGGACTAAGTAAAGGAACAGCTGGTCTAGTGTTCAAAACTGCTGCTTTGACAGTTATAGCGGATGATGACGGATGTGAAAGATTCTGTTTAATTAAATGTTGCCCGTGGGATTTAGATTTTTGGTTTACGAGTGTTTTATTCAATAACTTCCCTTTTGGCGAAATTTTATTAGCTTCGGACAGAATTGCTCTCTCAAAACTAAGATTTGACCTAGTTGAAGAACCTACCTGTGCGCTTTTGCTAACATGATTAGAAATAGTAGTTTTCGAGGAAGAACTTGATTTACTCTTGTTATCCTTAGAATTCAAAGGACTTGTTTTTTTAATATCAGGTGAATCTTTGGGCATCCAAAATGAACCATTCCTCCCGATCGATTGATGCTTGGGAATGGTGTTGCCCTTACCGACAGGGCTTTGGATTTCTGACGAAACTGTCATTAACAAACTCTAGTTGGAGGGAATTCCAGTAGGAGCAAGGTCATCCAAGTTTAAACTTGGTAACAAACCTCGATCTCGCATTGAAAGAGCATCTGCCAATTCAATCAAAGAATCTTCATCGCTATTATACATAAAAGAAATAATAGGTGCCTTATCTTCAGCTTTAAGCAGTTCAAAAATTGTTAAAGCCTCTTCAAATCTTCGTTTTTGTCTCCAATTTTGGATTTCAACAGTTGCAACTTCTGCTCCCATCTCAACCCATCTTTTAGATGTGTCCTTATACTCCTTTAATTTTTCATCACTTAAATCCTGCCCTTGCCTTGCTTCAAAATCAGATAAACGAGCAGAAAGATCCTCTTGAATCTGATTCATTTCTTTTTTCTGCTTCTCAAGAGCTTCTAAATCCATTGCAATAGCCGACTCTCGGGAATCAAGTTCAGTTTCTCTCTCTAGCAACTTTTCTTTTAGTGCAGCTAGTTCTTTTGAAAGTTGATTCATTGAATGTGTTTCCGCTGGTGAATAACTAGTATCATCCGCATCAAACTCAATACTTGTAAATTCAGCTTTAATTTCTGGCTTCGGTTTAAACAAGGCATCGTAATTGAGTACGACCATAAAACCAGCAGAACCGACAGAAAGCAAAACAGCTAGAATAACAATAATAATTGGTGATATTTTCATAATTAATAAATAGTTTGATTGAAAACAAATCGGGCTCCGATTATATCATCAAGTTCAGATTCTTCTTTCTTTTCTTCTGTTTTAAAATGCTCGTCTTTTTTCTTTTCTTTAAGTCTCAGTAAGCTTTTACAATTTGAATCCGCCTGGAGATAAAGTTTTCTTTTGACTACCTCGATGTTTTTGGCATCAGCAAGCTTTGAATTAAAATCGATAATTTCTTCTTTTATCCGAACAATCGATTGATTAAAAGTTTCTTGCTCAAATCCAGAAAATCCGATTGCTCTTTTTTGATGAATTACTGTATTCAAATTTTTCAAACTGTTAACAGCACTAATCAAATCAGTTTCTGCATTCTCTCGATTTGAAATCGCTATGGCATAATCTTTAATAGCGTTATCCCTAGACATCTCACGGAGATGTAAAAGAGTCTCTAAACGAAAAGTAAATGCTTTCATGAACCAAAAATTTCAGCAAGTTGTTTGAATGAAGATTCTCGAGTGGAAATTTGATCATACTTTTGCTTTAGAAAGGTTTCTACTTGATCAAATTTTTCAATCGCTCGATCGATTTTGGGATTACTATTTTTAACATAAGCACCAACATTAATCAGATCTTCATTTTGTTTATAAATTGAAAGCAAATCACGAGCCTGTGAAATAATCTCAATTTCAGACTCGGTACAAACAGCACGATCCAAACGGCTCACACTTTGCAACACATCAACAGCAGGAAAATGGTTCGCGTTAGCAAGTCTACGATTCAGCACAATATGTCCATCAAGAAAACCTCTTACTGCATCAGCAACTGGTTCATTCATATCATCTCCCTCGACTAATACAGTATAAATGGCAGTAATGGCACCAGAGTCACTTGTTCCCGTTCTTTCAAGCAACTGAGGAAGGAGAGAAAAAACCGAAGGAACATATCCACGAGAAGCCGGTGGTTCTCCTGCGGCAAGACCAATTTCACGCTGTGCCATTGCAAATCGAGTTAAGGAATCCATTAAGAGTAAAACCTTTGAACCATCATTACGAAATCCTTCCGCAATCGCAGTCGCTAAAATTGAGGCTCGTATTCTCATTGGTGCAGGTTGATCGGATGTAGAAACCACTATTACCGTTTTCTTCATTCCCTCCGGACCAAGGTCTTTTTCAACAAATTCCCTTAATTCTCGACCACGCTCTCCCACTAATGAAATCACATTGATATCCGAGTCTGATCCTCGCGCAATCATACCTAGAAGAATTGATTTACCCACACCACTACCAGAAAATATTCCGACCCGTTGCCCTACACCAAGAGGAATAAAAGTATCAATTGATTTAATCCCTGTGCTAAAGGGTTCTGAAATCATTGAACGACTAAGAGGATTAGGTGGTTCGGCATAAAAACCTTCCCGGTAAGGAGCAAGGAGTGGACCTTTTCCATCGATTGGTCTACCCATCCCGTCGATAATTCTACCGAGTAAACCAGGGCCTGAAGGTACCGTGTTATTATTACGTTGAGAAGACACCTTGCAACCTGGATGAATAAGATGAACACTATCAAGTGCCATTAATAGAACAAAATTGTCCCTAAATCCAACAACTTGAGCTTCAATCTTTTCATTATGTCTGTCCGATACAATGGAACAAACTTGGCCAATACTAACTTCTGGACCCTCTGATTCAATAATTAAACCAGTCACTCGGCGGACGGCACCAACTTTGTCGTAAGTTCTGACCCCCTTAATACCATCCTCCATAAAGGCAAACCTCTCATCCAAAGATTCAATCATTGCGCTTAAGTTCTTCCTCTATTTTTCTTAGTTTTGTAGAAACTCGACCATCTAGAAGGCCAAAACGACTCTTTATTTGACAGTCACCTGGTTGCAGAGAGGAATCTTCAAAAAATTTCACATTCGGATAACCTTCCAAAAGAGCATCATCGCCATCCAATCCATCAAAAATACCTGCAATGGCAGAAGCAAATCCCTCTTCCTCTTCTTTGGCGTCTTCGACGGCAAGTTTTTCTGGATCAGCCATTGCCTTTAACAAAGCTAAATCTTTCGAACAAAGGTAAACTTCAAGTTTTTCATCATCTCCAGAAAATTCCGTAACCATACTTTTTACAATTGCTTCTATGGCATCACGATCCAATGCAATCTGCCCAAGCACACGTTCAGCAAGTCCAATAACCAAATCGGGTAATCGGTTATCAAGTTTAGCTAGAACCTCTTTGGTTTTGGCATCAATATTTGCAAGCAACTGCGATTGAACTTCAGCATAACTGGACCTCAGTTTAGCGATTTCCGATTGGTAAAAAGCTGTCGCTTCTTCTTTACCTCGATTATATTCAGAGACTGCTATTTCGTTTGATTGATCAACTGAGATTGGAGGCACTCCAATATGGTTTACCTTGAAACCAGTCGGCGGTTTCGGGAAACGAATAGATCTACTGTACGACAACGTCGCTCCCTCCGGTATCAAGGATAATTTCCTCGTCCTCCTCGAGCTCACGTACAATTTGGATCACACGATCCTGGGCAGACTCAACTTCAGATAAGCGTTTAGGTCCAAGAAAGCCAAGTTGTTCTTCCAATGCTTCGACTGCTCGCTTTGACATAGTCGAATAAATAATTTTCTTAAGTTCAGGGGACGCGTTCTTAAGCGCAACAACTAAGTCATCCTGGTCTACTTCTTTAGTAACTTTACTTACATCTCCTGGACTCAATCTTACCAAATCTTCGAAACGGAACATTCTTTGTCGAATCGAACCACCAAGCTTGGGGTTTCTTTTTTCAATGCTTTTCAACAACTCTTTTCCTTCTTCTTTATCGAACCAATTGAGTAAATCTGCAGCAGATTTGACTCCTCCAGTTTTAACTCGGGGAGATTGCCCTTTTTTGCCCATCCTTGCCCCTAGTGTATTAGCAACAACTTCAATTTGATCAATAGGAGTTGTTTCCATAGAACCAACTCTTTCCACCACTTGCTCTTGTACATTTGGTGGCATCATTTGAAGAACTTCAGAGCCTTTATCTGCGTCTACATTAGCAAGAACAAATGCAATAGTCTGTGGTTGCTCAAAGCGTAAAACATTATAAATCTGCCCAGAATCCATCTCTTTAATATCGTCCATAAAATCGAGAGATTCTCGGACCGGAGCAATACGATTCATCATATTGTTTGCTTTGTAATCACCATGAGCAAGCTCAAGAGTTTTTTGAGCGAATGTTAATCCACCAAGATTTGAATTAACACTTGATTCGATGATTTCTGAAAACTCATCAAGTACACAATCCTTGAGTTCTTGGTCAACAATGGGAAAATTCCCTATTTCTTTACAAATTCCTTCCGAGTCCTTGGAGTCAAAACGCTTGAGTAACGTAGCAGAAGCTTCGGGTCCAAGTGCAATCATAAGAAGTCCCAACTTCTGATGCCGGGACATACGAGAATATCTATCGAAAACGGAATCTTCTTCAGTTACTTCTTCCATCGTGTTAGTTTTATACCATTAAGACGAAGAACCTGTCTCTAAATAACGCCTTAAGGCGGTTCCTACATTGTCAGGCTTTTCCTGAATTAAATCGTTAAGAAGTTCTGGAGTTAAACCACTGCCAAGACTCCTTGTGCCAGCAAGCAATTGCTGATCATCTTCATCTAGAATTTGAACCTCAGCATCATTAGGTTTGAATTTTTTGAGCATTCTTAAAAATACAATGAACATTGCAACAGCAAGTACAACACCAAGCAAAGTTTTTAAATGGGAACCATATTTACCTACAAATTTTTCAAACTGATCAATTGTTTCTCCACCAAGTCCACTAATTGCTGCGTCTTGAAATACGACTTCCTTAACAGATACATGGGTCAGTAATTCGCTTTCTTCAAGATTAAATCGTGCACCAACTGCATTAATAACTGCTTCACGTATCACATCAATATCCTCAGGAGCACGAGGATTTTCTCCTTTCGCAATGAGAACCGCAACGCTTCTGCTTATAATTGAGCCAGGTTCTTGAACAGTCTCTTTAAGGTTTCTACTGATTTCAAAATCTGTGGTTTTGGATTCTCTCGTCTCATCACTTTGAGCCATAATAGGATCTTGCTGGGTTGCATCCTGACTAACATTGGGAACATTTGCCCCCATACCAGTTGCGTTGTTTTGGGGTTGAGTTTCAACAGTTGTCGCTTGATCCTTATCTGTAGTTTGGGTACGTGGAACCTGACCGTCAGGATCAAATTCCTCGTTTAATTCAGTCATGGACTTTGTATCTAAATTAACAGAAACCCTAGCGATTACATTTTCTCTTCCTACAGTCTTCGCAAGCATCGTTTCTATCTTAGCTTCCAAGCGCCTTTCTTGTGCTTCGTAAGCCTTCATCATTTGCCCCGCGATACCTGCAGCACCACTCGATTCTCCCTGTTCAGAAAGGAGGTTCCCCTGATTATCCATAACGGCAACACTAGACTTATTGATTCCCTTGTTAGCATTGGAAACTAAAAATTGAATAGCATTCACATTTGCCTTATCTAAAGTACTCCCTCCCGTATCTACATAAACAGATGCACTCGGACGGTCATTTGGATCTTCGCTTAGCAGCAGGTTATTCTCTGGTTTAACGATAAAAACTTTAGCAGATTTAATAGAATCCATCATTGCGATAGTTCGTCCCAATTCTCCTTGAATAGCCCGCGTGTGATTTGTTCTTTGTACAAAATCACTGATCCCAAAATTTCCTTCGTCAAAAATCTCAAACCCGACCTCTCCACTTCTGGGAAGCCCTTTCATCGCAAGTTCCATCCTCATTGCTGAACGCTTATCCTCCGGAACCAAAATTGAATCACCACTTTCACTATACTCAAATTCAACTTGATTTGCTCGGAGCACATCCACTACATCGCTAAGGTCTTTTGCTTCAGCTCCGCTTACTAGTACGCGCATTGTGGTGCTTCCACCTGACCAAGTTAAAATGCCCACGCTCAAAAGTAAAATACCGCCTATAGCAACGACGAGTGTTAGTTTTCTGCTTGAATTCAAGCCGGTCCAAAGTTCGGCTAACTTTTCAAATCTATCTTTCATATAAAAAAAATCTTATTCCCACTAATACTAAACCTGCATCCTCATCAATTCTTTATAAGACTCAACAAGTTTATTACGCACCTCAACCATAAGATTGAAAGCCACGCCCGCTTCTTGGGATTTAACGACTGCTTCGTGGATATTATCAGATCTTCCAAGAATCAAATCTTGAGTTTCACGTGCAGAAATCTTCTTCTTTTGATCTACACCCTTTATCAAATTCTCAAACATTTGAGAAAAGCCAGGCGCAGTAACTCTCTCAGTGGCAGAAGTTTTATCAATTGGTACGAATTCAACAGCATTAGTCTGTTGAGATTCATTAACACCAAAGCCTTGGCTCATTTCACTAGTTTTAGCAAAGCGATCAAGTTGCTTATTAGCTTGGAGATTAGAGTTTTGTGAGAGCAAGTCGCTCAAACTAGGTAGAGATGATATTTCGTTCACAATTAAAAGTTATTTTCCGATTGCCATAGCCTGTTGAGCCAATCGACGGGAAGTTTTAACTACCGTCAGGTTTGCCTCATATGCACGTGATGCACTTATTAAATCAATCATTTCCCGGGAAACATCCACATTGGGCATTTCGACCATTCCATCTTCATTAGCATGAGGATGCCCCGGTTTAAAAATCATGCGACCGGGTGTTTGATCATCATATACATCAGTAACGCGGACCCCTTGGTATAAATTCTCATCCACATAGCCAGGAATTCTTCTCTCTGGTGTTTTAATATATTCTTCAAAAGAAACTTCCTTTCTTTTGTACACATTCCCAGCAGCGTCCTGCGTCGTGTTAGAATTTGCTATATTTTGGGCAATAATTTCAAGCCTGATCTTTTCAGCAGATAAAGCACTGCCGGTAGATTCAATTCCAGGAATAAGATTCATGCTCATAAATAAAATTAAATGCGGCCTCTAATCGCGGTGTTCAGTTCCTTAATCGATCCACCTACCGCCCCGGTCAAGTACTCGTAATTAAGAGCGTTTCGGTTCATAGCAAGCAGCTCTTCGTCGATCTGTACTGTGTTCCCATCCATTCGTACTGGTTTAGCCTGACGATCTTCAGCACTTCTAGGCAGAAGCCCCTTAACTCTAGTGAAATCTTTACGGTCAACAGCTCTTCTTAACTCCACTGAAAAAGTCTTAGGCAAATCTCGTCTTTTAAAACCAGGAGTTTCAACATTGGCAATGTTGTTAGAAAGTGCTTCATGACGCAAGTGAGTTGCATCAAGGAGTTTTTTGGAAATTAAATAATTTTCCTGACTGTATAAATTATCGAGTACGACTGCCATTTTGTTCTCACAATGCAATACTTGTGCCAAAAAGCCTTTTAAATTAAAACTACTAGGCTCAGCCTATAAACAGACAAGTTTAGCTCGTAATTATTGATCGAGCACAAATTAAGTCTAGCATTTTTTTCCTAAACAGGAATAAATTTCTTGTTTTTATGTTTTATACGATTCTATCTTTTCATAACATGTAAATTAATGTTAGATAAGATTAATTGTGAAATCACCAAATTTTGAAAATTGTCAGGTAGGACTAAGTAAGGATGGAAAAATGGAAAAAGTTTCGGATGCTTTTGCTTCTTGGGTAGGAAAAGCTTCAAGAGATTTAATTGGCGAAAATTTCCGTCCATTCTTCCTCTCATTGGAAAAAAGCTGGGGACTTCTTCTTCCCAAAGACTTTTATAAAAATGACTTTGAATGCTTTTTCCCCCTATCACCTGAAAGTCATCGTTCCTCTATTGGAGTTCATTTTCAAAACATTAGTTACAACAGCAACTCTGTAATTTCTCTCTCCCCTGCCCTAGCACCTCACGATTCTTTAAAGAAGGCATTTATGGGAGACTTAATGAACGACCCTAGAGCATTGGCAAATACTTTAATTAGACTTCAAAAAGCAGAGAGTCGCTTATCAGATTACATAAGTAATTTTCCCGGGATTTTCTTTACCCAAAGACCAGATATGACATTCAGTTACCTGTCGCGAGGAATTAAAAAAATATTCCCATCTGAACATCCTGAACTCGCACGAAATGGTGGTTTATTTTTAAGCAAAATCTTTGAAAAAGATAGGGAGCACTTTCATAAAGAATTGAATGCGAACGGTAAAAAGCCCGAAACCTTTAGTTTCACTTACCGGGTGACTATTCCACCCACTGGTCAAATTATTTATTTGTTAGATGTTCGCACCCCAATAATTACAGCAACCAAAAAACTTCTCGGATATGATGGTGTTTTTGTAGACATAACAAGGCAAGCCATTGCTGAGCATAGATTATCAAACTCAGTCTGGCGAGAAGGCTTAGCCACTCTAACCAATGGATTAGTTCATGATTTCAGTAATCTAATGGCGGGGATTTATTCTATTAGCGAACTTTATCATGGAATGATGGAAAAGGATGACCCCATGGCCAAAGGAATGGGTCAGATCAAAAAAAGTGCGATGCAGGCACAAAAATTAGTTCGTAGAATCATTGACCTACATCGAGAAAAGGCT
>Ga0209090_10001690_pt1 | contig 14125 bp, 3 predicted proteins | sample ArcticOcean_MG_C_9_FD_187432 | JGI IMG/M metagenome (GOLD analysis project Ga0209090, IMG submission 187432) | Marine microbial communities from western Arctic Ocean - ArcticOcean_MG_CB2_152 (SPAdes) (version 2) | ecosystem: Environmental > Aquatic > Marine > Oceanic | place: Arctic Ocean... | reverse complement strand
TCCTATACCTACACCCCTACAGTCAGCGAGCTTCAACTTACCCCCATGGCAACCTCAAGTTGAAGTAAAGGTAGTTATAGGCAGACATAGACCCCCCTCAGACTTTCACGAACTCAGTCCCGCTTCTGCTGGGTTCTTCCGGACGCTTATGGACGTCTATTTGGGTGCTCAAGTAGGTGCAGACGGAGGAAGTACCCGCACTTATGCAAGTGTTACTTGGTGTGCTTGGTAAGTAGCCGTACTACTTCTAGTAGTAGGATCCAAGTAAGATCACACCCAGAAGTTGAACTTGACTCGGAAGAAAACTACTTTCCGAAGAGTACACTGGCCCGGGGCTAATATTAATTATAAGAGCAATCACTAGCTTGAGCACACCTGGGTGCCCGATAAACTAGCCCGACAATTCGTCAAAACTATGTACTACTCCTAGGTTAGTAGGCTGCTCAGGCTACGCTGACTCCGAGTTCAAGTTACGGTCGGCGGAGCCAGGGTCAGCCTGAGGCCGAGGCTCCGACTCGGATACGGTAAGCATATACTAAGCTCCGGTCGAGCATCCTGACTCAGCAGGGACAAGGCCCAGGCTTTTCGGAGCTTCAAGGCCCTTCGGGGCGCCCCAAAGGCCGGGGGGCTGCACTGCTAGAGGGGTCAGCCTGACTCGGAGCGGTGCGCGACCGTGACGGGCTGCTGTGGGTTTTCCTTCATGCCACGGAATCTCCCTAACCCCCCGCCCGCCCTAATAGTCACATAGGGCCCAGGATAGTACGCACAGTGTCCTAAACGCCGCCGATTTTGCTCTCGGACCATACGGAGGGCGGATACTCACACCACCCGGTTTTTAAACGGCATTGGCAGTCCACTAGTATCTCGACCGGATCGTCGAGTTAGACGACGAGCCACTTACACAATGGCGCATACGCTCGCGATCTACCGAAATGTCTAGGGGTGCGACGCGCGTAGATGCCGGCGTGGCGAGATAGAGCGCGAGCATCAACCGTGACATTCAAGTTGACTCAACAACATGAACAGGCTTCACCGCTTCTTGGCTACCGCCGATGTGCGCGTATCTACGCTGCGCGCCTCGTACGCACGATATAAGACGCCCGCACCAGTTGCACTATCTTTAGATGCCCTCATTCGCCACGGTGCTGCCAGGTGCCGCTGCTTAATGCAACTTGAAAAGCCTGAGCCACTCGGCCGGATGTCGCGACTAAAGTAACCCAATGCGCGCAGGGGGGTCTACGCGGCGACGTCCCACACGGGGCATCCCTCTACTCGCCCAAGCCGCCTATGCGCGATTCTAAACCCCCTTTCGCTCGCGAACAGCCCGCGCAGCGTTAGACTCGCCCCGACCCGCACGTGGGCAATTATATGCCGTAAAAGGGGTCATGCAAAAATCCAGACAGAATACTTTCCATAAATGTGCATCGTCGAGGTAGATGCGGATGTATGTGTATCGTTTGTTTGCGGCGCTACCTTGATTCCTTCTAAACATCTATTGAACTATGATCGTTGTTGTAGCGTGAGAAAAATAGCCTCGTTTACGGGGAACCGCATGACACATGATTTCCACACTCAACAGCACGGATTTGGTGGTGTTATTTCTAAAAAGTGCTGAACAATCTTGATATTCTCGAAGAATAGCCGATAAAGCATCAAGTCGGCAAACATGTCTACTATATATTGTGAAAGAACTAAGCTCAATTTTTTTGCGGAGACAATAATTTTGCTGCTGACTAGTTTCGATGATTTGTTGCGGGAGTATGAGGTACAAACAGATTGAGGCTGCAAGATCAAACCAACTGCTGCCTGAATCCTGTGTGTGGGGCTAAGTCTTTCCCATACTTCATTTTTATTCAAATAATAGCGAGCTATATAAGTTGAGCTGATATGTACTGACATGGTTGCTACACCATGCAACTCTGTGCTAGATGTATCATGTACAGTATGACCCAGCAGCTGCAACCTTGTTGGTCTGTGCTTGTGCACAACGTACCACCTGAAAAAAAATCTGATTGTATCAAGAGCGTTGAGGTTATGTGTTCCTTGCGATATTAGCCCAAGTTGTCCTCCCATATCCTCGGCGCCCCTACTGTAGATCAGCGGGTGAATTTTGAGTGTGGTTATTGGAGCCAGGCAATCACGCAATGCACACATTTCCCCCCTTCCAAAATATTGACCAAGTGCCCCTTCTGCAGTCTCAATGTAATCATAGTGTTGAAATATAATTTCCCTTGATAATACACGTAGTGTGATTGCAAGATTGCTAGATGTGCTCCATAAGCTCACCGCAATGTGGTCAATGGGTCCAATCGAGATTTCTGCCATCCTGACTTCACACAGCATGTTCCTGGCCGTATTGGCAAGGACATTCCAGTGAAGAGAAATATTTTCAATTAGAAGAATTTGCTTTGTGTTGGATAAGTTACTTTCCTTATCCTTGTACACCGGCAGATGTGAGCCTTGGTGATTGTTTTGGGTTCCTGCCCTCATAAGCAATTGGCCACCTGCGTCTCTTTGATGCTCAAACAAGGCTAAGTGGGGTTCATGGTGTCTAACATCTTCTTGAGTGGTTTTGTACATTTGCATGGATGTACGAGTGGCAGGAGGAAAAGCACCTTTTTTTAGGCACCTGATGTTACTAGTAGATGTGCATATAAATTGTGCTGAAAGTGTGATATCAACCTCTTTATCAGGAAATTGAATATTGTGGGCATCTCCCACTAAGTTGTAGGGCCTAGTACGGTCACGGCCCTTCTGGGCTTCAAGTAAATCCACAACGCAGTACACTGCGGATTCAGATGATAGTACACTGCGCAGTAATATCACCACCTGCAGCAGAGCATCTGCTGAGGATGCATATACACCGCATGCTGTGGCCTTGCACATTTGTAGCTGATCGCATGTATATTGTGAGCGCACAGCTGCTGCCCACAGCGCTCCAAAGACTCCTAAGACACTGAGCAACTGATCCAAAGGGGCAATTAATTCCCGTTTGTTTTCATCAGCAAAAAATGCTATAACGGACAAGACAATTGGGCATTGCTGAAATGGATTAGCTCCTGTCACGTCGCTGAAAGCGCAATGACGAGCTTCTTGAAGGCGAGCTTTGGTCGACGTGAAAGGAGTTTTTGCCACGTCTGACTGCGGTACATCTGGCACAAAATACACGAGTTTTTTGCCTAGGGGGCTATATTGAATCTCTTGCATATCTCCTGCAAAAACTGATAGTCGAAGTGTGATTCTTCTAAATATTTGCAAGGGTTTTATTCTCCCCAAACTGGCAAGCTTGTAATAACTGGCGAAGAAAATTTGCCTTTGAATAGCAAACATCAGCTTATCATTATTATTATGCAAGCCGGGAGCCAACGTATATTCATTTTTGCCCAATAAGTGCCGTGCGTGTTCTATAATTCGTCCGTGAAAAATTTCTATCGGATGTGGGCTACCAGTTGAAAGGACTTTTGTCAAGGCGGCAAATTCTGAAACTCGGACCCTGTCCTGCGTTGTCCAGCCAGCCACATCGTATTGACTTATTTCATAAATGACTGACAGTCGGCCAGGGTAAACACCCGATATCATCGGCAGGTACACCACAGCCAGATGTGCCCTGGCACTAGATGTAGCATAATAACATGCAGACCACGAATTGGTGAGCGACTTAATGATCACCGAGGAGGTATCCTCAAAGCTAACCACAACATGACTGCACTTGTAGTGCCGCTGACTTTCCTTCAGCTCTGCGTGTGATAATAGCCGACCGGAGACACGAGGCTGAAGCCTGAGAGCCCCTTGGCGTATCCAAGATGCTAATCTTTGCTCATCACTAGTCTTATTTGCATGGGCATAAGTGCTGATTCCACTTGATTTGTAGTTCGGTATAGATATAAGGGCAGTGAAAATGGCCTGCGTAGATGTCGAATCGTCATAAGCTATTGCCACTAATATGCGATTGGTCTCACAGTAAGATTAGACATGATCTTCGAGGCAAGATAAGCCGCAACCTTGTTGGACCTTGAAAATGATACCGCTATATGCGTCGCGGGAACAGCTGATGTAAGAGCTGGACTCCACACAGTTTGTTTCCGTCTCGCACGTAGCCTTGCCAAACGAATATTCGGTCTCGCCATTGCCATGCGAATATCACGATAAGCAGCTCATCGATACCGCCTAATATCAACGAGAGATTTATAATCTGCCCACCTTGTGCAATCTATGAATTCTAACATTTACTATTGCACATTTACCTATTACTAGTGGTGTCCAATCCCCTACTTCGACCAGCTCGCCGGCCACTCCGCTCTCGACCATTCGGCCCGTTTTCCAGCGGCTACCTCGGCGCGCCGATTGCTGCAGCATACTCGTGACCCACGCGGCGAACTTGAAGGCCGATCATCATGATCGTCCCCGGGCTTCCGAGTACCGCGACACACTCTTACCGAAACGTGACGCGCCTAATTTCAACTTCCGGCCAGGACTCCGGGAGTCGGCCTATACTTTTTTATAAGTACCGTTTGAGGCCCTCTGGCACTTCAACACAGGCCCCGGGCCCGAACTTCCGCGTACACCCGCCATGGTAGCTGCGGAGGCCCCATAAAATGAAAGCGCTTGCCGCGCGATATACGCCCGAAGCGCGCGGCCGAGAAACGCGGACGACGCATAGACCGACATCTGATGGGCCGCGGCTGCTGCGGTAAAGTATCTCAGATCGCCAGCGGCCACACGAACGACGATATCCGACGCTGCGGTGGCCCGATCGGCTCGAAACGGCGTCAAAAAAGACGGTCGCGTCGAACTTTTTGTGGTTCTCGGCGCATCATGATTCAGGCTGGCAGCCTATTTGCTGCCGCGTTTTTTGCATAGCGTCGTCCGGCTGCCGGCGCCCACGAAAATGACTGGGCGGCCTGCTTCGAGTATAAGATACGGCCAAAGTGCGTAGCCATACTAATTATAAATATACGAGGGTTCGTGCGAGGACATACCCGTCACGGTAAACTTGGGGGGGTCACGGTCGAACTGGCGCGGCCGCACCGAAACTTTCATGGCCTGTAAGCACACCCGCTAGTACTAGCTTAGAGTGGGGTGTTATAGCTGACTCGGACCGTGACTCAGTCTGTCAATGCCGTTAACCAAATTATGTGCTCCAGAGTATCTATTCTACGTATGGATAGAACTAGCCTGAGGGCCCGGCCCGGGCCCCGGGCCGGCCGCGGGGCCCGCCCGGCCGCCCTGGCCGGCCGCCCGCCGGCGGGCCGCCGGCTGCCCGGGCCCGGGCCGGGGAATAAGCGCTTGAGAAGCGGAAACTTGCAAGTAGAAAATTGATCGTGCCTCGATAGGCAGCTGTCGGAGGTCGAAAAAGCCCTGGGACACTGGTGGGTTCACTCCTTGTACCCCCCCACATTATCGCGTATATGTATCAGCTTATGCTGCAGTTCAACCAAATTACATATCCTGAAATTTTCGCCAGGCGAATTTTTAGACGATGCGGTCCCTTCAGCTCGCCTTCGCATGCGCGTGCTCTAGCGCCTCGATGACACGCGCGGCGCCATTTGTCGACTACGACGCTCTTCGCGGCGCGACGCCGGCGGGCGATCGCCTGAACATGGTTGGGGGGCAACGTGACGACGGATTAGTGGCGACTTTTGAATTCGAGGATCTGCTGTCATACTCATACGAATATGGCGAGGCAAGTAGGACTGTCGCGGAGGAAAACCGATGCCAAAAGACAAGGAAGCAGAGAGAAGAGTGCTTAAATGCCAGCGACAAGGACGAAGATGAATGCAGCAACTTGATCGAGGCACACGAGCAGTGCCTGAGGCTCGAGCGGCTCAAGATTGCTTCCTCGGCGGATGGCGGTTTCGGTGTTGATTTCAATCTCGGGAATATGAATTTTGGGCCGGACGATGACTTAGATTTGAGTAACTCGGGTCGTCGGGATGGGTACTACGTGAATGCCGCGTCCTTTCAGGGGTTTACGGACTTAGGCTTTCTGGGGGCATCTGTGGCACCGGCCGGCGACATTGACGGTGATGGCGTGGACGATATCATCATTGGTGCTCCAGGAGTGCGACATGTCTATGTCCTCTTTGGTTCAAGTGATTATGACTCCTCTGCTCGCCGTCGCCGGCTACAGTCAAAATATCCGCCGTGGGCAGATCAGAAATCAAATGTTGGAACCTTTGAGCGCGCTATCAACGCACTCGAAGAGAATGCATTCATGATCCTCCGAGAAAATAATAACGACCAAGAAGACAGTGCATTTGGCTCGCAAGTCACGACGGCCGGCGATGTGAACGGAGATGGTTTCGATGATATCTTGATTGGGGCCTCCGGAGACGGTCTTAGTGCTTCCTCGGTTTCCCAAGGACGGGTCTACGTTTTCTTTGGCGGAGATCGAACAACTTTGACGGGTCACGGCGCCTGGGATCTCACTAGCTCCGAGCACTTTCCGATCGAGCGTGGGTTTCGCATAGAGGGCGATGCAAGTTTTCGAGGCGTCGGTCAATCTATTTCAGGTGGCTTTGACCTCAACGACGATGGTTTTGATGACTTCCTCATTGGCGTGGAGACTGACTCCAAACATGGCCACGTGGACGACGTGGGCGAAGCTGTTTTAGTATACGGAACAAACGAATTTGACCGGTCGATCCTGCCACTCCGAAATCTTGCTAGCAAGGGCGGGTCGATGAACCCACAAGGTGTAATTCTTGCACTTAAAAATAAAGATGGTGCCGGTAAGAAAGCTTTGCTGGGTCTCGAGATGGCGGCACTCGATGATGTGAACGGCGATGGACATGACGACATTGCAGTGGGCGCTCCTCAGTACGGAGATGGGGGTGCGGCGTTTGTGATATTTGGGGGTATTCAATACCACGGCACTTTATTCCTGGACGAAATGGATGGCTCGGACGGGTTTGGCATACTTGGTGCCACAAAGGGCGATCTCTGTGGTGGTGATGTTAAAAAGGCTGGCGACTTCAATGGTGACGGCTATGGAGACATCATTGTTGGTGCGGCAGGCTTTGAACATCGTCGGGGTGCTGCTTACATAGTGCTGGGCCGCAAACACTTTGGCCCAACCGTCCGGGCTGACATCTCCTTTCGTGGCGATGTTGCTAAGGACATGGCTGGCTACTCCGTCTCCAGCGCAGGTGATGTAGACGGTGATGGCCTTGACGATGTGCTCATCGGGGCCTTTACTTCATCTCCTCAAGCGCGCGAGATGGCTGGTACTGTCTACTGTGTGCTCGGAGGATCCAAGAAAAAGGGAATCTTTGATCTTTCTGATCTGAACGGGTTCGATGGCTTTACAATGTATGGCGAACACTCTGGCGACGGTGCGGGCTTTGATGTTGCCGCGGCCGCCGATTTCAACAATGACGGCATAGATGATATCATAGTTTCATCGGTATTCCAGAAGGGTTCTGCCTCTGACAAGGGCGGCAATGCCTACGTCATATTTGGTCAACATTTTAATTCCAAGGCACCAACAACAATGCCCACTGGTCCATCTGCAATGCCCACGCCTGCCCCTTCGCGTCCGAGCTACTCTCTGGGCAATAAAAAGCTCCAGTTTCCATCTAAAGTTGCCCTGAGCTCCATACAAGGAATGTCGGCGGGTTCTATCTTACGTGGAAACGAAACGCTTCCCTCTATAGCATTCATTGGTGACGTTGACTTTGATGGTATTGATGACTTCGTTGCGGCTGCTGATGGCAAAGCTTACTTGATTTATGGCGCTGCCAATAATGATATTTTTGCCGGCGATCTCAACTCCATCGCCACACAGACTTCTGGCAACTTCGTTGGTGCAGTCATAGAAGCACCCTGTAGTATACAAGTCGTCGCATCAGCAGGAGACTTCAATCTTGATGGTCATGATGACATGGCGTTGGCCTGCCCGGCGGATAATGACATCCCGGGCACAGTTTTTGTAGTATTTGGAGGTAACGGGTTTCCGCAAACCAATACTATTTCGCTAGAAGCTGATATGATGCGTGGTGTTGACTATATCGAACTGCAAGGCGGGTCAAACGGTGACAGCTTTGGGTCGTCTCTCTCAAATCTTGATTTCAACAATGATGGCTATGCCGATATAGTCATCGGTGCTCCGCAGTCTAGTTGCGCCTATGTATATTATGGGATGTCTACAACGGCCTTGTCAGCTTCGATTGTTGATGCTACGACGTTTGGTCCGACCGAGGGATTTCGCCTCACCCATGACCAATCTGACCTGGGATCATCGGTTGCTGGCATCGGTGACATCAACGACGATGGCTATGATGACGTGGCTATTGGTGCACCTGCTGCCGCGACTGTCTGTGTTGTCTTTGGTAACGAGTATATGCGTAATGATGATGCCCCCGCTGAATATAAGTGCGACGATCTCGATCCTGACTCCGATAATAGTCCAGGCTTCATGACATTTACTTCATCTGAGGCGGGAGATAAAGACAACGAGGAGCGTTTTATTGGTGTTGCTGTCTCCGCAGCTGGCGACGTCGACGGCGACTCCTATGCTGACTTCCTCGTCGGAGCTCCTGGCGTTGACCATGGCTCAGGCATGGTATACATCATGCTTGGCAAGCCTGATAACTGGAAGAAACGGGAGAATACAAAGAAAGCCATAACTGTCGTATCATCCCTGCGACGAGGTGCGCTTGGTTCAGCTGTCGCAGGTGCCGGGGACATAAATAACGACGGGCTTGACGACATTCTTATTGGTGCGTCCAATAGCCTCGACCGTACAGCTTCAGAGCCCGGCACCGCTTATGTTGTTTTTGGTTCTGCTAGCCTTCTCCCAGCGCATGCCGGTCTTGATGTTCGCATGTTAGACGGTAGCGATGGTTTTGCTCTTACTGGTACTAGTCTTGGAGCACAGGCTGGTGCGATTGTCGCTCTTGGCACATTTGATGTTAATAATGACGGCATTGACGACCTGATGGTTGGCGAACCGGGCGCTCACCAGGCCTTTGTTTTATTTGGCATTTCTCATGTCGCTGCTACATCAGATACCAGCGAACCGTCCCAAATGCCTACCACAGACACGTGGGCGCCAACATCGTCGCCAAAACCCACTGGTGGCTTTCCTACACCCAGGCCGACAAAGCAGCCCACGCCCAGACCCACGCCCATGCCTACTGGAGGCTTTCCTACCCCCATGCCCACCAATGACATGCCTACGCCAAGACCCTCAGCTTCAATTACACCGGGTCCAAACGATGCTGTGGGATCGACCGGATCGACCTCAAACAGTAATTCGGGCGGGGGGGTCGACACTGCTAGCGCGGGATTTATTGGTGGTGTTGCCGCTGCGGCTGCTGTGCTGTTCATCATGGCCATGGTCATCTACCGAAATAAATCATTCTTGCTTGGAGAAGTAGACGAGCAGACGTCACTGGCTGACGATGTGGACAGAATCACTATTGAGGCAGAAGCTGCCCGGGCACAGCCAACACCAGTTGACCAGGCAAGCATTAACTCTGGGGTCGATGACATGTCCATGGTTGAAGCTCCAGCTTCCATGGTAACTGAAGTTCAAGAGAAGATCATCGAAGCTGACTTGTAACTGGCTAAGAAAGGGCCCTATGCTCTGGTTGCCACAGACGCGGGGTCCTAGAGAGAGACAAATGAGGTTTCCCGCTACGTGGCAGCCCCGGGGGATAATACTAGTCCTACCAGGCCTACTTGAGCGCTAAGGTTTTAACGCGCTCGCCGTGCCCAGCGCGCGGCGCAGGCCAGCCGCCAGGCGCGCGTGGAGGTCCCAGGAACTCGTCCGCGCCATGCCTAAAGCGCGCGCGTCAAAAGGAAGCCGTCGCGGCGGGCTGCGAGTGTGCCCTAGGACTGCTGCTCTGCGCGAGGCCCTAAATCGGCGCGCGGCCGCGCATAGATCTCCAAATTGCTGGTGGAGAAGCGCCTGACCATAGCGCACAGCGACGCACCTCCAGAAGTCCACCAGTTGTCCATCACTACGTATTAACTCGCCGCCGGTCGGGAGAGCATATTCGGTGGATGTCGATGGCGGGCCGCTTGGGCTTCTCTCGACAAAAACCGACCGGCAGGCCGTACGTATGCACCATAATAGACGCTGGAATGGCACGTTGCGTAAGTGGAACAGATGTGAAGCCGCCGACGCCGACCGCGGGGAGTCGAACTCGTCCGAGAGCGGCGTCTAGGGCGCTTAGCGTACTATTCTAGGCGCTAGTTGAATGTCAGGGCGGGCGGGTGGTTGGGGGCTCTCTCTGGTATGAAGGAAAACCCGCACCAGCCCCGTCGCGCACCGCTGCCCCCCAAAAGACTACAGCCCTCTGGGATTCAGGCTCCTATACCTACACCCCTACAGTCAGCGAGCTTCAACTTACCCCCATGGCAACCTCAAGTTGAAGTAAAGGTAGTTATAGGCAGACATAGACCCCCCTCAGACTTCCACAAACGCACCGTGACTTCTACTCCGAGTCAGGCTTCTTCTGGGTTCTTCCGGGTGCTTTTGGACGTCTAAATTGACTCTAACTTAGCGACCAAGCAGGTGGAGTGGGAGGAAGTAGTCGACTGCTCAAGGGGGGGGGGGTCTTGGGCGCGGGACTTGGCGCGGGTCGCGGTCGTGCCCAATACTGGCATAGCAGCACGAACACCGTGGACCCTACTGTAGTCAACGTTGCTGGTCCCTCTAGCTGACCCCGGGCGCGAGCGGTGGTGTGGCTAACATACCCCGTCGACGGGATATGTTATGGCGGTCTTATTAGGGAAAAAGAAGGGACTTCGACTGTCCGCCCCGATTGCTCGCAGAGACGGTGGCTCAACAACGGCTTTATATGGTGCAAGTGACGTAGGATAGTGCGCCACTATAAGCCCGAGAGAAAGCCCCCGACCTTGAGAGGAGAGGGGCCAAGAACATGCGGAACCAACTTTACCTCAACGACATGCTCAGGTCTCAATAGGGATATTTTATGGCATTAAATTGCGTGTTTCGGCGCTTCAAGCTGAGTTAAAGGTCCTGGACTGCGGTACCATCGGCATTGTTGTCGTGATTGTTGTCAGCGTTGTCGGAGGTCCACAGGGTAAGATTGTCACGAAGGAGCTGCATTATGAGGGTAGAGTCTTTGTATGATTCTTCAGAAAGAGTATCCAGCTCGGCAATGGCGTCGTCAAAGGCCTGTTTAGCAATATGGCAAGCGCGGTCTGGCGAATTGAGAATCTCGTAATAGAAGACAGAGAAATTGAGTGCGAGACCAAGGCGGATAGGATGCGTGGGCGGAAGATCCTTGTTGGCAATCTGCGATGCTTGCTGGTACGACTCCAGCGCGCTGGAGGAGGACTCCTTGCGCTTGTCTGCGCTCTGGAACTCCGCCAGGTACCGGTGATAGTCGCCTTTCATCTTGTAGTAGAAAACTTTACCTTCATCACCGGCAGAATTCGGGATTAGCGTTTTCTCTATAATTCCAAGGATGTCCTCACAAATGGTCTCGAGTTCAGTCTCTATCTTCTTCTTGTAATTAGTGATCAGTGCCGTTTTTTCCGAGTCAGACTTCTGCTCGATAGAGGAAATTACGCGCCACGATGCACGGCGTGAACCGATGACATTCTTGTATGCAACAGATAGAAGATTCCGCTCCTCGACAGAGAGCTCCTCTGAGTAATTCGCAACAGATTTCATGTGGTCGACCTAACAATTCTCCCGGTAAGAAACCCCGAGGCGCCCCTAAAACAAACTCGACACGAATTTTGAAGGAATACGCAGGCCATTGATCGGCGAATTCCGCGAGCTTCTAAATGGGTGAATCTCAACGCGGGATGAAAACCATTTCGTCGAAACGCTCAGCTTGTTCTGCAAGTTTTGCGAGATAAACGAGATTCTCACGAGTGTTATTCATTGTCAATATCAATAAACAAGTAAGCGCAAGTATACGTTCGCGGACTTGAGAGTAGGTAGTACCTGTAGCAAAAGGATACCAGGAGGGGCAGAGCAGGCGCTGTGGTGCTTAATATTTTGCGCTAGCGGCGCGGCCGCTGCGTCCAAGCTCAAGCGAGTGTGCGCTGGAAAGCCAGTCTCGCGGTGCGTTTAGCGGTGCTGGCCGTGAGTTTGGACGCTGCGGGGCTGGTGAGCTACAGGCGCCTGAAGTTGGGCCTTCATCACGCCGTTTCGGCCTATTGCGGGGGACCCCGTGGGCGATCGGGCAGTCGGGGCAGCTCAAGGGAGTATATATCTATAGCCAGCGGATTGTTCAGGGGCAGCGAGTGGTACTTGACGATGCCGCGCAGCTGCACGTCGACGCACTCACTCAGGCTCACTCTCAAAGACTTACATGCTCTCCCTTGCTTATAGGTGGTCCTGGCTAATTACAAACTCACGGGCGGTCCGGGCGCTCGGTGAGGTTACCGACCGAAGTTGGAAAAGTGGCTGAAACGCAGTGGCACCGCGACGGGGGGCGATCGCGGTCAGCTGAAACTTCACCCGAACGCCAAAGTCAGCGCCTTGGGGCGTGGGCGAGGGTACATACAGCCGCCCGTGTAATTACTAACCCTGACTGCTAAATACCCCTAATTAGCCTGCCAGTGAGGGGGGTATTAGGGGAGCGAATCTTCGCTGCGCCCCCCTGGCCCGGGTGTGAGCCCTGTTTTAACGGAGGATGAACGTCCCAAGGACCCGGGGCGTTCTAAAACTGTTTTTCACAGCTCCCCAGGGCAGAGCGTACTAGTAGCGACTCGGAGCCGGCCCGGGGGGCCGCAACGAAACTTTTATGGCTAGCCTCCACCCGCTAGTAGCTTAAGAGTTTGTGATGTTGCTGGCCGTAGCTCGGCGCCCGGGCAACCCCGCGCAACAAGCTTGATCACGAAGATTGGCAATAATAGGTGAACAACACCATGCAAAAAACGCCGCGGAAGCAAATAAGCCGCCTCACTGGCACGCCGAGAAAACGGGCAAAAACCATAAAGAAATCACGCGATCGCCTTTCTTGGCGCCGTTTCGAGTCGATCGGGCAACCGCAATGTCGGATATCGTCGTCCGTGCGGTCACCGACGACCTGAGACACTCAACTGCAGCAGTGGCTCATCAGATGTCGGTCTATGCGTGGTCCGCGTTCTCGCCGTAAACACATTTTGGGCGAATATTGCGCCGGAAGTGCAGCACTTGTTTCGATATGCCTTCCCAGCCAAAGATAAGAGCAGCTTGGTACTTCGTCGACCGACTCGGAGATGTTGCGCAGGTCTGTCGCGATAGAGACAATTTGACCGTGCCCACTGTGTCCGAGGTTCACACGCTCGCCGATGCCCACGAAGCAGCCCGCGGTAGGCGCCCATACTGCCCCAACGATTTTGTCGGGTCGCCCGGGCCGGGCAGCCAGGGCCTCGTGTCTACGCAATTGCGCCTCAAATGCCATACCATAGCTCACCCAGTTGTATACTTAAGTGCTACTAGCGGGTGGTCAGGCTAGCCATGAAGGTTTCGAAGCGGCCCGGGCCATAGCCTGATGATGACCACCCGTCCGGCCCGTCGTCCGAGTGGACTCGGGTCGTTGTGATCGAGCACGACGGCCGACCGCAGCTGAATACACGCCGCGGCGGGGCCGCGTCAGAATAACCCTCCAGTCATCCGAGTCGCGTAACGCAGCACGCTCGTCACAGCGGTCGTTCTGCAGCGACCACGTCGGCCGCTCGTAGGCCCCTACGTTTTTAGTTTTTTTTCGGTCGCCGCACTACGCGCACGGTCCGGGACTCTACGGCCCGGGGCTGGGCACAGTTGCCCCCTTGTGCCCTAACCCGCACCGCCATGGGGAGTATACCCCTATACACTATATGGTTACGTTTGTGATCACAAAACTACCGGGCGATTTTGTTACAATGGCGTGTGCGTCGCAAAAAACGCGACTTTCGCGCCTCAAAAACGACTTCAGCAGCCCATCACGTAATTGTACACATATGTACCATCGTATATCAGTGGCGCGTCGCCGGAGATCTCGTTTAAACGCGGTGCAGTGATCTAGGAGCGCGATACGCCGTTTGAGCCTCCCTGAGCTTCAAAACAGCCCGCGCAAGCCCGCCGTGGTAGCTGGGAAGGCATACAGGAAAGGTGCTGCACTTTCGGCGCAATATTCGCCCGAGACGCGTTTACGGCGAGAACGCCGACCAC
>Ga0209090_10001689_pt1 | contig 14131 bp, 7 predicted proteins | sample ArcticOcean_MG_C_9_FD_187432 | JGI IMG/M metagenome (GOLD analysis project Ga0209090, IMG submission 187432) | Marine microbial communities from western Arctic Ocean - ArcticOcean_MG_CB2_152 (SPAdes) (version 2) | ecosystem: Environmental > Aquatic > Marine > Oceanic | place: Arctic Ocean... | reverse complement strand
AGAGAACATTCTTTGGGCAATGTAACCGCCACCGCCCGGTTCTGCCCCGGGATAATAACTTGCCCACCATTGAACAGCTAAAGGGACCAATAAGATTGGTACCCAATTATTCGGATCAGAAAAATCTGGGAATAACGCCAATTTATCGGATACATTTACATGGGAAATTAAATTTGAAAGCCCTCCGATTTCAGGGAGACCTAAAATATAAAACATGGCCCAGATCGAACCGATCATCGCCAAAGTAAACTGAACAAAATCTGTTATAATTACAGCTTTAAGTCCGCCTAACATTGAATAAGCCAGTGTGATTGACCCGGCAATGGTCAACGTTAACCATCCCGGTATTCCCAAAACAATTTCTCCGAACTTTATTGCGGCCAAACTAACGGCACCCATGACAAGTACATTAAAAACCAATCCAAGGTATAGAGCGCGAAATCCGCGCAAAAATGCAGCTGCTTTCCCACTGTATCTGAGCTCATAAAATTCAATATCTGTGAGGACTCCGGACCGTCTCCAGAGTCTGGCATACACAAAAACGGTCAGCATTCCTGTGAGTAAAAACGCCCACCAGACCCAATTCCCGGAGACACCATTCTGGCGTACCAGATCGGTTACCAAATTGGGAGTATCTGTAGAAAAAGTTGTAGCTACCATACTGACTCCCAGAAGCCACCAAGGCATATTGCGCCCAGCTAGGAAGAATGATTTTGTATCCTTGCCGGCTTGCTTAGACGCCCAAAGTCCAACAGCTAATGAAAGGATAAAATAGGCCCCAACAATGGTCCAATCTAGTGTTGATAACAGCATTTAATACTCCGAAGTTGATCCAAAGATTGGTTTGTTTTTTCCCCATTTACCTCGAGTGAAATCCGGAATTTTCACCGCAGCACTTCCTAACCGAATAGATTTTTCGGACAGCGGGCAAATGACACTCATACTCACTGCATCGTAAACATCAATTACGGGATCTCCTCCTTTTAATGTTTCTATAAATGCACGAAGGATAAAAAAATCCATACCTCCATGACCCGAACCCGATGCTTGATTTTCAAACTTTTTCCAAAGTGGATGATCATATTTTTCTAAATAGCTATCTTCCGATTCCCAGCGATGGGATTCAGGACTAATCCCTTCGATATACATAGATTGGGCATCCTTTTGCCAAATCCCTTTTGTCCCCTGTACCCTAAAATTTAGACTGTAAGGTCTTGGCGAATTTGTATCATGGCTTAACATGATGGTTTGTCCATTCTCACATTTGATTACTGTGGTTACAATATCACCGCATTTGAATTTCACATCCGCATTTGGATGATCCGGACCTCCTTGATCCACAATATATTTATGCAGCCCGCGGCTTTGGGTTGCAGTCGATGTTAAATGTACCATTCGGTTCCCACGATTTATTCCTAACATAGGGCTCACCGGTCCTAATCCGTGTGTTGGGTACAAATCTCCATTTCGATCCACTGAATGTTGAGTTCGCCATTTAGCTTCGGAAAATCCTTTTTCACCAAATTCAACGCCGCCACCATAGGGATTTATTCCATCATTGAATTTTACATGACGAAGATCGTGTTGGTAGCCACCCTGGCAATGGAGAAGTTCACCAAACATTCCTTGCTGTACCATATTCAAAACCGCCATCACATCTCTGCGATAACACACATTTTCCATAATCATACAATGTTTACCTGTACGTTCAGACACATTCACTAAATCCCAACAATCATCAACGGTGAGGGCAGCCGGAACTTCTGTGCCCACATGAATCCCATTTTTCATGGCAGCTATGGCCATGGGATGATGCCACTCCCAAGGTGTGGCAATATACACGCCATCTAAAGTTTCATTTTGAACCATATTTAGGAAATCTTCGGGCCCATTTTTATAAATATGCGGTTCCGGTTTCCCAGCATCTTTCAGAATCTGTAATGCACTTTCAATCATGCCATCATCAATGTCGCAAATAGCAGGAATATCTACTTCCGGGTATTTTGCTGCCAACATCAGAACCCATTGTCCACGCATGCCGGTTCCCATGAATCCCATTTTAACCCGTTTGTTCGCTTGAGATGAAAAAAGAGCTGTGGGCATAACTGTGGCAGCCGCACTGGCAGTTGCAGTTGTTTTAATAAAATCTCGTCTATTTATTTTTTTAGACATGGTCTTCTCCAGTTATTTCAAATTATTTATATTTATTCGAACCGACAAAATGTATGGACTTTCCCCTTCATCCCAATGTCCATAAGTGGTGGTCACTATTTCACCATTGGGTAATATTTCCACCCCGGGATAAGCACAATCCCACTGGTGTTTATTATCCTTAATACGGATTCGAAATTCACCAGGTTTGCCACTCACAATATCTTCATAAGTTCCAATCCAGGCAACCCAATCTCCTTGCGTTGGACTATTGGGTGCTGTGTCCCGAAATGATAAAAAGAGCCGTCCATCTTTTAGATATTTCCCGGTATGGCGATCACCCGTGAGTTCTCGTGGTAGTTCCACTGGGGTGCTCCAAGTTACCCCTTCGTCATTGGAAAAAATCACATGGGAATTTTCAGTTCTGCTGTTTTCCCGTAATAATGCTGCCAGTTGATCTCCATCCGGTGACCGAATGATTCCCGGTTCGCAAAGATGAATCTTCTTATTTTGGTATATAGGGTTTGGATGAGACCAAGTAAGTCCGCCATCAGTGGATGTGGTTTGATACAAAGTAAAAATGCCGGTTGACTTTCCATCTTTTGTAAAAAACCGTCCATCATCATGAAACATGGCCAAATAATGTCCTGGTGTTTTTAAATCTACCACTGCACCCATGACAACAATACCGCCCCAATCTCCTACTGGGCGTAGTCCAGACCAAGTTTCTCCATCGTCTTCTGACACAGCAAGCCTTGCCGGATAGAGTCCAGACCACAAGATAATGCGTTTTAAACCCTTTTCATCAATAACTCGGTGGATCGTTGGTACTTCTTTGCTTGAAGACCAGTTTGGAGGGACCGTCAAGCGATTTGACCAAGTTTTTCCGCCATCTTCACTGCGTTTATAAATGATCTCTCCCTTACCGTGCCCTTTTGGATAAACAATAAGAATCGTTTTCCCGTCTTCTAAAAGAACCGTGCTTGGATGTCCTAAATAAATACCATCTTCTTGGTCCACAATCGTTTGAAGATCTGTTCTCATATTTAATTCAATGGTTGGAATAGCAAATGGCATCGGATCAGAACCAAATAACAATGAAAAAAATATAATGAAGATTCCAAATCGTTTCATCTCAAAATAAAACCATCCTTCAAGGGGTCATTGGGATTAATCCAAAAGGTATTTTTCCCAGTGAGAAATGCCGTCCCTCTTACTTCAGGGATGATAGCTTCATATTTTCCAAAAGTTGTTATTTCATCAACCTTAACCGAAAATGTAGAGCCAATAATACTTTCGATGGTGATGGATTCACCAATACCAATTTCACCACGGGCATAATGAAGGGCGGCCCGGGCACTTACGCCTGTCCCTGTTGGAGATCGATCCACTTCCCCTTCAGCAAAAATACAAACATTGCGACTGTGATTTTTGGGGTCTTGGGCCGGGCCAATAAATATTGTGCCATATAGAAAATTCATTTCCGATTCGGTTGGGTGATCCATTTGAACAGAAGTCATAATTGCCTGCTTGATCAACATTCCCTTTTCGATGAGTTCATCGTAATATTCTTCTGTACAATCCAAATCAACTTGGGCTACATCAACAAATGCGTAATATGCACCACCGAATGCCAAATCATACCGAATATTTCCCAATCCCGGTACATTCACAATTGAATCTATTTTTTGGACGAATGAAGGAACATTGTGAAATCCTACGCTTGTTATTTCCCCATGTTTTACTTCTGCAAAGGAGCGAATAAACCCTGAAGGAACATCCATTTTCACTTCCGTGACGGGTTCAGTTTTTTCGATTAATCCAGTTTCCACAAACACTTTTGTTAATGCAATGACTGCATGGCCACAACCCGTGGAGTATCCTTCATTATGAATAAAGATGACTCCAAAATCTGCGCCGGACGTATCAGGATCCACGATGAGTGCTCCGTACATATCCGCGTGTCCCCGCGGTTCCCACATGAGTGCTTTTCTAATTTGATCAAAATCATTTTTAGCGCTAGCGCGTTTTTCTAAAAGAGTCGCTCCTTTTAGTTTCGGAAAACCGGAAATAATGATCCGAAGCGGTTCCCCACCCGTATGGGCATCGATGGTTTGAATCTCAAACCAATCTTCTGGAGCTTGCCAATTTTTCAGTTTTTTTATCTCAATCATAATTCATTTTTTTTCAGTATCAAATTTACCATGGCAAGATCTTGGATAGCATTTCCCACCGATTTAAATAAAGTAATTTCATTTTCTGATTCCCGGGCGGGGATTTCACCGGCTACAACCTGCCCCAATTCGCCATGAACTTTCTCAAAGGACCATTGCTCTTCTTCCATCGGAATTATGAGGTCTCCCGCTTCTTTTTTGCAGGCTTTCATTTGGTCAACGATGATTTTAGACTGGATAACTATATCTGAAGACACTTCCCTCATCATCGGTTGATGTGATCCAATGACATTCAAATGACTACCTGATTTAATATCTCCAAATTCAATCAGAGGAAATTGAGATGGTGTAGTTGTACAAATTATATCGGCTTCTTTTAAGGTTGTTTGAGATCCGATTTCACAATTGGCCTTTTTGGAATTTGAATCACAAAATTTTGCAGCAGTTTCATCATTTCGACTGAATACAATGAACTTTTCAATTTCCCGAACTTCCATGATTGCTTCTATATGAGAAGCTGCCTGAATACCTGTCCCAAAAATTGCACAAATAGTCGCATCCTTTTTTGCCATGAGATCTGTGGCCAATCCAGATGCTGCCGCTGTTCGAATCGCCGTAATGGATTCTCCATCCAGGTTCGCTACGTGGTTCCCTTTTGAAGCATCAAAAACCTGTACCACACCATGAATCAGAGGCAGACCTTTATGGGGATTTGAATAATTCAGGGATACGATTTTCACGCAATAGTAGGGACTCCCAATAGCATAAGCCGGCATAATCAGGGATGTGGCATTTTTATCCGGAATATCCAAACTCAATCGAGCAGGTACATGAGCATCACCGCTGCTTAACTGGATGAAAGCAGATTTCATAGCATCGATGGCTTCCTTTATGGAAACCATTTCTGAAATTTGTTTTTTATTTAAAGAAATCACGGATTGATTTCTGGTTCGGATTTGTACCTAATTCTAACGTAATTATAATATTCATTTGCAGCTCTTAGAGTTTTAATGTGTTGTAGTATAAAATTTAAACGCCGGAATCTCTTGCCATTCAAATTCTAACCCCTTCCATTTTACATCCAATGATTCCTGTGCGCCCCGCTCAAAATATTGAACTTCAAACTTTTGGAGTCCCTTTTTCAATACTATATCTCCAGAAATAGTTTTCCGTCCATGGAGCCCATCATTATCCACCACAGGAAATCCATTTATAAATAATCGTGAACCATCATCGGATGTGGTTTGAAATTCATAGGTTCCACGCTTTTCAATATGGATCATCCCTTTAAAAACATGTCCAAAATTATTTTCCTTTTCTGCATCTAAACCTAAACTGAAAACCGTTTTTTCTTCAACAAAGTCCGAAGCAAGCATCTGGTCACAGTTTTCCCATTGCCCTTCATATGTTTGTCGAATGAGTCCGTGGCTTTCATCCAAAATATTTACCGGAACTGTTACAACTTGACTGTGCAGAAACCCATCGGCAAAGGCCTGGACATTTAACATAGTACTTTTGTTCAAGGTAAAGGGACCACTATACTTTTTTTCATAGCCTTTTCTGGCCTCCCAATTTCCAAATGTGTATCTCAATTCCGATGTTGAGTCATTCGAAATAAAAGTGATTTCTGCCTTTCCATCGTGTTCTGAAATTTGGACGTTTGGCTTGTCAAGATATGGAAGAACAGGGATTTCAAAAACATAAGTAGGCGAATCTTCAACAATTTCAATAATATCTTTCGGAATTTGGATTACTAGTTTATCTCGCTGATTTCGCCAGTTGAATTCTTCATCTGTCCCTAGAAGTTTGATGCGTTTATGCCCTGTGGATTGGATACCATCCAAAGTCAAATTACCATCGGGAATTTCTTCTATAAATGCATAGATGCTTCTACGATCTTTTGATAAAGTATATTTCACTTTCCCATTATTAGATTGTGTGCTTCGGTTCACTTTTGTTTTATAAATGGCTTTGCCATTTTTGTCCAGCCAAGCTCCAATGTCCTTTAATCGATCATCCATAATTTTTGGAATGGTACCATCTGCCTTGGGGCCAATATTCAGGAGCAAATTCCCGCCACGGCTCACAATGTCAACCAATAGCCGAATTAATTCTTCCGATGTGTTGTAATCTTCTGGTCTTTCATTCCGATTATATCCAAAAGATTTCCCAATGCCTCGGCATTCCTCCCAACCCCGTTGAATGAATTCTTCATTCACGGATCTAGAGTTTGGGTCATATTCTGTTGAATAATAACCACCGTGTTTGAATCGTGTTTCCCCGCCCCAGCGATCATTTACAACCACATCTTTTGGTGCGCTAGATTCATTATACAGCCATGCTAAATATTCTTCGCTTCGCCATTCCTTGCTGCCCCGGTCCCATTCGCCATCTGAAAAAATGATGGATGGTTTGTACTTTTGAACCGCATCCTTGAATTGGGGTAACATGTGATCGTTTACATATTTTGGGACATCGGAGGGGTAATCTTTATGATCCCATTCATACAATGAATAATAAAAACCAGATTTCAGTCCTACATTTTTAACTGCTGAATTCAGGTCGCCCAAAAGATCCCGTTTTGCAGCGCCATTCACGGAATTATAGCCATCACTTTCTTTGCTGGGCCAGAGACAAAAGCCATCATGGTGCTTAGAGGTAAGCACTACATATTTTGCTCCAGATTCCTTAAATAATGCTGCCCAATTTTCGGGCTTATATTTTTCCGCCTTGAACAATTTATTGAAATCCCGATATGGGAAATCCTTCCCATAATTTTCTTCGTGATATTTTAGACGTGTGCTGTCACCTGACTTTAATCCATTGAGGTACCATTCAGCATAACTCCCTTTCGGTCCCCAAGCAGGCACGGAATAGAGCCCCCAGTGAATGAAAATTCCAAATTTGGCATCTTTATACCATTGGGGCGTGGGACGGGAATCCAGGGATTCCCAATTTGGTTCATAATCCTTAGCGATAAGTGACATAACAGATAACAATATTAACCAAAAAGACCTCATGAAATCCTACTCCATTGGTGATTCTATTTGCGGAAGATACCCATTTTCGATAAAGGTCATTATTCCAAATAATGCGCCCCAGGAATGGAACCTGTCAGATGATAATCTTGAATCATCGCCTGTCCCGGTAATAGCTGAATAATTCTCACTCACATAACCTTTTCGCGTCCATTCTGTCATAATAAGTTTTAATGATTTTTCCGATAACTCGGTGGCAGCATCGGAATAGCCTGCCTGGCGAAGACTTAAATAAGTGAGAAAATTCAGAGGTGGCCATATGGCACCTTTCCAATAGCGCTGTCGTGAAAATGTTGGATCGTTCCGAGTTGTGGAAGGTAACATCCATTCTCCATAAAATTCTTCAGTATTGTAGAAATGTTCCATAATTAGTTCGTTTTTTTTGTCATTTCCCACTTTTGCCATGAGCGGATAAAATAAGGTGGGTGAAACCCGGGTTGAAAGCGAATCCACATCAGTACGATAATTCAGGTATGCGCCAAATTCCGGGCTCCATAATTCTTCCATTTTAAGGGCGTATTGTTTTGCTCGAGCCTCTAATTCTTTTTGTTCTTTTTTCCGTTTAAGAATTCCTGCCATTTCCGCCAGTGCTCTACAATCAGCAATATATAAACTGGTGAGCCCTACATCTTGAAGTTCTAAAGTGTGTTTCTTTTTGTTAAACGGCACACCAATGTACATGGGCGAATCATCCATACCCGATTCATATCCAGCAGCCGTTTTTGTTTCGAATACAGGCTCATTAAATGGATTATTTGCAGGAGATGAGCCATAACTCAACAATCCTTCGTTATTCCTTGAGCGATGCCACCAGCGATTCCAGCCCAAAAGGTCATCAAACGTAGCTTTCAAAAACCAATCTTCAGGATAAGTTTTGTAAACTTCCTTAACCATGATACCACCCACCGGTGGTTGCGATCGATCAAATGATTTACTGCCATTTCCGCGATTATCATTAGGAATAAATCCCTGTTCTGTTTTGCCACGGAGATGCTCGATCACATTGGAAAAAGCAAGATCTCGACTGGCCAGTCCTGTCATATAAGCCAAGAAAAAATTGTCCCAACCGAATGTGCAGAAACCACCATATTCTTCATTCCATAACCGACCGACCGTGGCAACAACACGATCAAACTTAGGTTCATAAATGAGATTCCATGCAATACCTGCCTGGACTGCAATATATGCTTCTGCCAATTCACCGAATTTTTCCGCTTCTGATTGAAGACGAACTTTTTGGATTTCAATGGCTTTTTTTATTTCTAAAAGTGTTCGTTTTTTCCCAGTGGAGATACCTATCTCTCCATCAAGCCAAACAGCGAGATAAGGCGTTTTAACATCAATATAAGGGTCATCATCCACAGGCACTGAAGTGGTAAATACTTTGATGGTTTTTCCGGGACACACTGCTTTCAATTGATTAATTTTACGAGAAAGGTTTCCTTGTCGATTCCACAGCATTCCAGATTCGATAATGACTTTTATACGATCAGCAGGAATTGAATTTGGTGAAATTAAAATAACCAAATCTTTTCCAGCATGTGCGGTTTCAATTTTTGCATCTAGACCCTCCCATTGGATCTCCAACTGTGTGTAACTCCCATCATAAGCGTGGGGGCCGGGGCGAATGGTTTCTGAAAAATCTCCCCGTCGATCAATTAGAGCACTGGAAAGATATTGCTCCTCTAAAAAGTAATGCTGTTTGAAAGCAAGATTGATGGCAAACCCCTGTGGAAGTAATACTTGCTGTAAGACGCTGGATGTATTCCAAGTATTCCATCCCTGTTGGAGTTTGTTTTGGATTCTCTGATATTCAATGTATTGGTGACTAGATTGTTGAGTGAAACCAATTGACAAAAAAATTAAAAGGGTTATAAAAATATTCCTTTCTCGTTTTTTAAAATTGATATTCATGTATTTTGAATCAAATTATTCAATGAGCTAAAATAATTAAAGCAACAACTAATATTTGGAACCACTTTTAAATCATTTTCCATCATTTCAATATTTATTCAGTATGTTATCCTGAAATCCAAGTCAGGAATAAATAGATCCCAACTATCGTTCCCATGATGGCATAGGATGCATTCTTCGCTTGGTGCCACGGCGTCATATCCACAGGTGCTGGAACCCGCTGATCACTTATAGCGATTTCCTCAACAGATTTTGGTTTTATGTAACCAATGACCAACATCACAACAACCGATGAAATAAAACTAATAAAATATCCATGAAGCCAATGAAGATCTCCATCGCCATTGGCAAAAAATACCGGAACATCTTTAATATTCACAAAAGTGAAAAATGCATAAAATGCCATACCTACTATCATCCCAATTTTAGCTGCGATGGCGGGGACATGTTTTGTGCCAATCCCCAATATAAAAATCCCAATGATAGGCACACTATATAATCCATTTACTTTTTGGAGATATTCAAAAATAGACTGCATCTGGGCTAATATTGGTGCAATCATAATGGATGCAACCGCTAGTCCAATGCCAAAATATTTTCCAATTTTTACAATCTGTTCTCCAGATGCTTTTTTATTTATGTAACCATGATAAAACTGGAGTGAAAACAATGTCGATGCACTGTTCAAGGCACTGTTGAAAGAACTTAAAATAGAGCCCATCAAAACAGCTGCAAATAATCCTAGTGACCAATCGGGCAAAACATGCCTAACAATTGCTCCATAGACTTGGTCTTGTTTATCAATCGTAAGATCTGTCATATGAAGTGCAATGATTCCCGGTAAGCAAAGCATAAGAGGACCCACCAATTTCATGGCAGATGCAAACAATACACCTTTTTGACCTTCGGCCAAACTTTTTGCCGCCATGGCGCGTTGAACAATCACCTGGTTCGTGGACCAATAAAAGACCTGAATGAACATCATCCCGGTTAATAAGGTTGGCCATGGAACCGATACCACATTGCCTTCCACATTGGTGTTAGTTAATACTGCTAAATATTCCGGGTTCGTATTCACCAATATTGACAATCCAGAGAAAAATGAACCATCTCCCAAAGCAATTAAAGCTAAGGCAGGAATTGCCAACCCACCTACCAAAAGTCCAACGCCATTGATGGTATCGCTGACAGCCACAGATTTCAACCCACCAAAAATAGCATATGCACTCCCAAGCGATCCAATCGTTGCCACAACAAGCCAAAGAGGAATATTCAAATCAAACATTCCGATCATTGCCAAGGAGCCTGTGTAAAGAACAACTGGAAGTAGAACTGTTACATAACCAAATAGGAATAATCCGGACACCATGGAACGAGTAGTTTTATCAAACCGTTTTTCAAGAAATGCCGGCGTAGTGGTAAATCCACTGGCTAAATATTTTGGTAAGAAAATGAGCGCTGTAGCAATCATGGCAAAGGCTGCCAACGCTTCCCAAGCGATGCCTACCAATGCTTTATCTCCAAAAACAGCACCATTAAGGCCAACCAATTGTTCCGTGGATAAATTTGTAAGAAGAAGCGAGCCAGCCACAACCGGCCACGCCAATGCCCGTCCACCGGTAAAATACTCTTCTGTGGCATTGTCAGATTTTTTCATCCCCCGGACAATTCGAACTGTAAAAAAGGCGACAGCACCTGTCGCCACAATAAATGAAATGATTGAAATTGTGTTCATTTATCTTACCTCTAATTTTGAAAGTTTTGTTAAGTCATCCGTTGATTCAAATGGAATCAGCATAAAGGAAAAAGAATAGGGTTTTGGATTAAGGGTATATTGGTCGTGCGGACGAGCGCCCCAACTATTATCACCGCCCACTCCCATTTGTTTATAATCAATGAGCCAATCGACTTGGTCCTTGGGCTGTATATCCAGTTTCCCATGTTTTTGTCCATGGGGAACATGATCCAGGTCATTGTATGGATATTGATGTACACTACCATCAAAAGTAGGATCACCTTTTGCCATTAGCCCAATTTTCCCATTGGATACAGCCATCCATCTTAATTCTGTTTTATTTCCTGTTTCCTGGGGGCGAACATATTGAAAAGTTTGATCCCAAACAGATCCATTATACAGTCCAATTGCAGCAGAAGTTTTTTTATCCCAGTAGGATTCATGAGGTCCACGACCAAACCAACTGAGTTCAGTAAAATCTCCGGTTAGGGACATTTTTAATCCAAATCTTGGAATCTCCGGATTATCCGATTTCGTCTTTATTATTTTATGGGTTACTTTGACAGTACCATTCCCATACACAAAATAGGTTGTTTTCAAATCTGTCCCTGTAGTATCATGGGAAAATAGAACCTGAATATGTGCCACATTATTTTTAATGAAACTTTTGAACTCTATGGTCTCCAATTCCGTACTGGCATTTCGCCAAATGCCTGCTCGTTTTTGCATGGCATTTCCGAGATCATTGTCATTGGGCGCCCGCCAGAAATTGGATTGCAAGCTATGTTTTAAAAGGTCAATTCCTTTATAATGATATTGGGACAAATTCCCTTTTTCGCGGTCAAATGTGATTTTGAATTCAGCGCCAGATATTTCAATCGACTTATCATTCTCCGTCATTGCTAATTCAGGATATTCGCTAGCCGGGGAAGGCATAACAGTATTTCCAATCTGCAATTTGAATTGCCCCCACGCAACCAAATGACCTTTAGGAATCATTGTTGACCTTGAATTTGTATTCGCTCGAATTGTAAGAAAATATTCTGATCCTGGTTTGGGTAATATTGATTGATGGTTGAATTTGAAATTGTCTGTTTCCCCGGGTGCCAATTTTATTTTTCCCAAGTTGCCTTTTTGAATCTGCTTTCCATCTTCTTCAATCATCCACGAAAAATCCAAATGAGTTAAATCAATAAAATCATATCGGTTCTTTATTTCAATTTTTGTAATAGATGATTTTTTCGTGACATTGGTGAATTTGACCGGTTGATATACTTTTTTTACTTCAAGGATATGGGGATTCAATGATCGGTCTGCGGACACCAATCCATTGGCACAAAAGTTGGAATCATTTTCAAGAAACTCATTTCCAAAATCACCACCATAAGCCCAATAGTCTGTCCCATTCTCATCTTTTTTCAGGATTGTTTGATCTACCCAATCCCAAATAAAGCCACCCTGTAGTGCTTCATATTTTTCAAAAGTATCCCAATAGTCCTGGAGATTACCTACGCTATTTCCCATGGCGTGGGCAAATTCACAAAGAATGAGTGGCTTATCCGTTTTCTTTTCTGCGTATTCCGAAATGAATTCAATGGATTTATACATGGGGAAAACCACATCCGTGTGGCGCTCATACCAAGCTGGCTGATAAACAACGGGCCGGGATTTGTCCCGTGATTTGATCCAATCGTATAATTTTACAAAATTTTCTCCATCGCCGGCTTCGTTGCCCATAGACCAGGTAATAATTGACGGCTGGTTTTTGTCCCGTTCCACCATTCGTTTTCCACGGTCAATCCATTGTGCTGTCCATGCAGCATTATTCGCAATATGTCCATAACTCCCTTCATGGAACTGCATGCCGTGAGATTCGATATTGGCTTCATCAATTACATACAATCCGTATTCATTGCAGAGTTCGTACCATCGTTCCTGATTTGGATAGTGACTTGTTCGAACGGCATTGATATTATGCCGCTTCATGAGTTGGATATCGAGGATCATAGTTTCTTCTGTGATAGAGCGCCCCACAACCGGATCCCATTCGTGGCGATTAACGCCACGGAACATGACAGCTTTTCCATTTACCAATAGATTCCCATTTTTCACTTCTACCCGTTTAAATCCCACTTTTTGTGTAAAAGATTCCACCAAATTTCCTTGGGGATCAGTGAGCATAATTTTTAAATCATAAAGGTAAGGCGTTTCGGCAGACCACGGTTTCACTTTGGAAAAAGTTGCCTGAAATTCAACCGAATTTGTTGAATCGATAGCTACAGTGTAATCCTTCTTATAAAGAACACGTTTCCCTTTTAGGACCGCATCGATTTTATATTTACCCGTAAATCGTTCTGGATTAAAAAGGTCAACCTTGACAGAAAAATTGGCAGAACGGCCATCTTTATTCAGATCGGCATAAACAAAGAAATCTGAAATGCGTGTTTTGGGTGCAGCATAAAGATATACATCTCTTTCTAATCCGCTGACCCGCCAAGTGTCTTGCCCTTCTAAATAGGAGCCATCCGAAAACCGGTAAACTTCCACAGCAAGTTTATTTTCGCCATTTTGGACCAAATTAGTGATGTTGAATTCTGCAGGTGTTTTTGACCCTTGGCTGTAGCCAATAAAATCCCCATTTAACCAAACATAAAAAGCAGAACGAACGCCACCAAAACGAATAAAAATATCCCGGCCATTCCATGTTTCGTCCAATTCAAACGTTTTTACGTATGAGCCTACCGCATTATAATCAAAAGGCACTTTTGGCGGATCCGGTTTAAAGGGATATTCTTCATCGAGATAAATGGGAACGGAATAGCCCTGCATTTCCCAATGGCCAGGAACTGTAATGTCGTCCCAGTTTTTGACACTGTAACTTGATTGATGAAACCCTTTCGGTTTTTTGCCAGGATTTTTTGCGAAATGGAATTTCCATATCCCGTTTAGAGATTGAAAATATTTTGACTTTACTGGATCATTTTCAATAGCCAGTTCTTCCGATTCAAATGGAAAAAAGTGAGCACGAGGTTCTTCCCGATTTACTTGAAAAACGGTAGGATCTTCCCAATATTTTTCCACTTTCATATCTGTTGCTTTATTCAAAATAATCATTGCAA
>Ga0209090_10001682_pt1 | contig 14179 bp, 14 predicted proteins | sample ArcticOcean_MG_C_9_FD_187432 | JGI IMG/M metagenome (GOLD analysis project Ga0209090, IMG submission 187432) | Marine microbial communities from western Arctic Ocean - ArcticOcean_MG_CB2_152 (SPAdes) (version 2) | ecosystem: Environmental > Aquatic > Marine > Oceanic | place: Arctic Ocean... | reverse complement strand
CACATCCCTTCCTACTTTTTTATATTTAGTCAACTTTCTCCCAAGTAAGTATTCCATCGTTAGTATTCACATCTCGGAATGTGCAGGCGAAACATCAAATACATTCCCTTCTCCAAGCAGCACTAATCTTATTAATCTCAGTCAAAGTACGCGAACCATCTATTGTTTTGCCGAACCTTCCGTGATTAGTGTCGTAAGCATGGTTAATTCGATCTGTATTGCACCAAACTTCCAATCAGAGTAACATTTGAGGCTAATTAACCAATATTGCCTCAAAGGGTGTTTTAAGCAACACTTGGGAGTCTACGTTTTGGTGCAACTCGCGATCTTTTGGATAGAGCTGGGTTTAGGCCAATTGATAGACATGAAATAGTCAAAGAGTATTGGTTTAAAATTCTTTCAAAACTATGTTTATAACCTAGAGAGAAACTGGTGGACTTAAAAATTGTATATTTGGATTTGCCTTTTTGGCGAGCAGAAGTAGCAAGATTAGCTTTATTTATTGCAGATATAAAGTTTGAAGATTTAAGAATTAATAGTGCAGAGTTTAGCTACCTTCAAGAAAATGGAAAATTAATGGATGGCACATTAATCCCTTTCCATCAATTACCAGTGCTAGTTATCGATGGTCAAAGTATAGCCCAAACAGGTGGTATTGCTAGAATATGTGGCAAACTAAGTGGCATGTATCCTGAAGATATAATTGAGGCTGGCAAAGTAGATCAAATCATTGATACAGTTACTGACATAAATGAGCTTTTAAATCCTTCAATGAGAGAAAATGATCCAATTAAGAAAAGAGAAATGCGAGCAGAGTTGACTAATAAATACTTACCAAATTACTTTGGATTTTTAGAAAATATTTTACATGCAAATAATTCAAATTGGTTTGTTGGAGGCAAGATGTCTGTCGCTGATATTGCAGTTTGGGGTCTTTTAGGTTGGATTACTTCAGGAGTTCTTGATGATATTCCTACAGGTGTTATCAACCCTTTCAAAAGACTAAAAAAGTTATATAACGAAGTCAGTCAAAATCCTCGCGTCAGGGAATGGAAGATAAAGACTTATGCTCATGAAAATACTTCAACTGATGAATATGCCTTTGACGTCCCAGATTTTATATAACAAAGTATCGTTTTAAGCATTATTTGAAAACAGGGGGGTGGGGCCACAAAACGGGCATCAAGAACGATATATAATATCCCATCAACCTACACGGGGATGAAATACCTTGTTAACATAGGATAACAGATACTTATAGGGATCTTGTTATTCAGTTATACCAATTTATAGGCAATGATACGGCTTATGGAAACCTATATTGACATCTAATTCTTATTTAATTTCTAGAGTGAAAAATTGGTCTAAAACGTTAACCGATCTAATCTTTGGGATATTTTGTAGATTCACTGAAATCAAATATTTGATCGTCTGCGAAATTCAACTTCCTCTTGGGTGTATACAAACTCCTGGATGAAGGACAATTCTCCCCCGCAAGTTCAGCACCACAATCAATTCCCTCCTGTCCATCACCAGGAGGGAACAATGGGTCCGTGTTGTCCTCTTTGTATGCATTTACCATAGCAGTTTGTACTTTTCCAGGAATGTCAGAATCATAGGGTGGTGTTGCCTGAGCATAAGTCATGTTTGAACTGTGACTAAATCCTAAGCAATGAGAAAACTCATGAAACCATATATCTGCTCCATTCCAGCCATTGTTACTCCAGAATTTTGAACGCATATGGTCATAAAGTACATGAGGGGCCACACCATGCACATCACCTCCCCCAAGTCCACTGGGTTGCCCTCCATTAACCACACCGATCCTAAACAGCGCACCAATATCCCTCATTCTTGAGACAATTACACTGTTATTGTCATAGGTACCCCATGAACTGTCATACCAGGTTGTCGTTGCACCACTGTAGGTAATATTGTCGTTGACAATAACATTTTTGAATGTATCAGTACTGATGAAGTTGGCCATATTGTAATTCATGATATAATTCGCCCTTAAAGCCGATCCTGTCCAATTCGTCCACCAGTTAGCATGAGTCCTATCAGGATCAAAGTTATGGGGCGCCCACTTCCATTTTGTTTTTACGTTGGCAAATTTCAACATGATCGGGTTATTACTGCTCGGTATGGTGACCGTCACATTATCTCCTGACACAACATGCTGATACTTGATTCTGTTCCAAGCCTTAATCTGAATACTGGATTTAAATACCCCATTATTGTCAGAGATAGAAACATTTTCATAATCAACCGGAGTGAAATTGTATAAATACACCTCACTTTTATTGTGAACCGTGTTCAATGGAGTCCAGGACTTTGCTACGTACTGGTAGTTCAGATTTTTTTCACCGTTTTCCCAAGCAGTCTGGCACTCTGATAAGGATTTATCCTCGCAGAATAAATTACAGTTTGTGGTGCCGAGTTGAAAAATTTCATAGACTTCTGCATCTGATGAAGTCTCTGAACATACAGAAGCCGCATTTGAGTTGCTAGCTTCTTCATCATTCGACGAACAAGACCAGGAAAACATGACAACGATTAGAATAAATACATAGAACTTCATATTTTTTTATTTAATAAATTTTGAGAGGAATTTAATTTTAAATGAAAACTTATCTAATAGAATTTGGTTTTCATAGGTCAAAGTAAGGTGTAGAAAGAGTCTTTCTGAATTTAAATTGATTGTTAGTTACCCAATATTGATTGAATTCTGAATTTAAATTGTGATTATTATGCAGGCAAATCTATAATTGTTCCAGATCAAAGTTGTCTGAATGCAGACCCAGAATCCACAGAAAATAATACAAGCCACCAACCTACACGGGGATGAAATACGTTGTTACCATAGGATAACAGGCGCTTATAGTCTTTTAAGCATTACTGAAAAGTGTTATAATAAAGTAAATATAATTCTGACAAACATAGTTTAATATTTAAATTAAAACACCTAAATGACTAACTTAACTAATCAAAGACAAGTATTCGTTGAAGAGTATGTACGTTCTGGAGATCACTTAGAAGCAGCAAAGAAGGCGGGATACAAAGACACGCATACACTACGGAATCAGGCTTGTAAGCTCCGTAGAGAGTGTGCAGATGATATAAGTGAGGAGTTACACCGTAACTTTGCTGAAATCGCGCCTAGAGCATTGAATATACTGTCTGACCTTGCTGAGAATGCAGAGAGTGAGAGTGTACGTTTAGGGGCAACTCGTGACCTTCTGGATAGAGCTGGGTTCAGGCCAGTTGATAGACATGAAATAGTTAAGCAGAAGTCTGTTGAAGAACTCAATGCTCAACTGGTAAGTCTTGTTGGAGAGGATGGCGCTCAGTTATTGGTAGGTGCTTTCAGAAGTAGGAGAAGTATATCAGGCCCTGAGTTGACTAAATGAACACCAATAACCCCTAAGTAAAATATTACTATATTTCTATAGATGTCAGTAAACATCAAATGATACAGCTTACCGTATTAATATCCCCCACCTACTCTTGCCAGTAATTACCCACCAGACTTTTTAGATAAAATTAGTCGTAAATCAAATAGATTGAGACTGAAGATTGTTTGCAAAGGTTAACGGAAAGGACGTTCTATGGAGCACCTACACTCTAAGGTTTACCACTTCGGAAAATCCTTTCAGTATTGCAAGGCAACAGGGTAAGAGCTTTACCGAGAGGACAGGGTGAATGAGCTTCATCGGGAGGTGACTCCATAGAGAGTGTTTGATGTTCCAGAAGTCCTTGAAGTCCATGTGGTTCCATCTGAAGAAGTGAGGATGGTTCCTGAATGTCCCACTACCACGAAGGTACTATTTCCGTAGGTAACATCCCGGAGAATGTTCGATGATCCAGAAATCCTGGAAGTCCATGTGATTCCATCAGGTGACGAAAGAGTGGTTCCATTAGCACCCACCGTCATGAAGATATTGTTTTCGTAAGTCACTCCATCTATTACTCCAGATAAAGGGGGCATACGAAATAGCAATGATTCACACTCAGACCTATTATTCATTAAAAACATAGTTCTGTAGAGCTATTTTAAAGATTATTCTATACTTACCACTTTCCCACCTGATAATTTAGATAGAGTTATTTGTAAATCAAATAGATACATGGTCAAATTCTTAGTATATTAAAAAATGAAAAACCCAACTGCATCCATTCTTGTTATCGGTGATGAAATCTTATCTGGGAGAACTCGTGAATCGAATATGCACTTTCTTGCCATCGAACTTTCAAAGGTTGGTATTGATCTAAAAGAGGTTCGAATTGTAAGAGATTATAAACCAGCAATCATTTCAGCAGTTAGAACCCTATCAGCTTCTTTTGATTTTGTATTTACTAGTGGCGGAATTGGTCCAACTCATGATGATATTACATCAGAATGTATGGCTGAAGCTTTCAATCTTCCGATAGATATAAATGAAGATGCAAGAAATAAACTAGAGGATTATTACAGAGGACTAGGCAAAAAATTAAATTCTGCTAGGTTACGAATGGCTCGTATACCAAAGGGGGCTAAGTTAATCAAAAATTCAGTATCGGTTGCACCAGGATTTTCGATTGAAAACGTCCATGTCATGGCAGGTGTTCCAAAAGTTTTTCAAGCAATGGTCTCAAGTATTCTAAAATCTTTAAAAAGTGGCACACCAACTCTTAGTAAAACTCTCAAACTTTTTCTTGCTGAAGGCGAAATCGCTGCTCTATTAGAAAAATTATCTTCAGAATACCCTAAATTATCTGTTGGATCATATCCCTTTGTTAAAAGTGGAAAATTTGGTGTAAATATTGTGGTTCGTGGAGATAATTCAAAGTTAATTGATCAATTTATCAATAATCTTGAGGCAAAGATTGAAGAACTTAATGGCTCCAACTGAGTACAATAATTAGGTGTCGATATAGGTGTCTATAAGCCGTATAATTGGCTATAAATTAGTATAACTGAATAACAATTGATTATTCCATAAAGCGCTGTTATTATATAGATAGTAACGGTTAATATAAGAAAATATTAACCAGTGATAGGGGGGAACATAGAACTTATAACCCGAAGGTAGAAGTTTCAAATCCTTCCCCCACCACCATATTAATACTGCAATATCAGTATTAAAGAGTTGGTACTACAATCCATTACAATTAAAACAAAATACGTACCCCACACTATATCCCACACGCAAAGATAGTATCTAAAATCACTAACAAATCTAATAAAATTTAAAAATGACACTGAAAGCAGTATTTTTTGGATCAATAGGAAGCTTTTCCGAAACATCCAGACTACAATTAGATTCTTTTAATGAATCCATGAAAATAAATCAAATTGATGAGATTTGGGATGAAAAAGAATACATAGGATACCTTAAAATTTCAGGAGGTATTAACCGTTTAAAATCAATTCTATCGAGACAAATGGATGAAAATATTTTACAAAAAATCCATTATGACAAAACTAAAATATTTCAACAAAAAATTCTCAAATCTAGATCTTTAATTAGACCAGGATTTGAACAATTGTGCGAAGAACTTCTAGCAAATAACATATTACTAGGTATAGCTTCAACTACTTCTTTACAGACTATTGAAAATATACTTTTAGGACTAAAATCAATAAAAATATCAAATTTCAATTTTATCGCTCATAGTGGTACTGTTAATAAGCAAAAGCCAGATCCTCAAGTTTATAAAATTTGTCTTGAGGAGCTTAATGTCCAAGAATTAGAATCAGTTGCTTTTGAAGATACTACTTCAAGTCTAAATTCAGTTCTCTCTGCAGGTATAAAAGGGATTGCGATTCCTGGCAATCTTAGTTTGAATCAAGATTTTTCTATGGCTCAGCTAAAGTTAAATGAATTCTCAGATATCGATTTTAAAGGGCTAAAAGAATTATTCTAGATACATTATCTTTTGTTATGCTATGAAGAGCCTTACCCCGCCATCATATTTATTTTAATATCAGTTTATTTCAGCCTAAGTAATCAAATTGATTATTTGATATATTTTTACTTCCAACATAAGAATATTATTCATTTCAAACCTGACCAGATTGATGTTCTGCCTTAAGCAATGAGGGGGGTGGGCTCAAAACGGGCATCAATCTCTATTATATATCATCCCAAAAACATACACGGGGTAGAAATTAGGTTTTAACCTATTTATCATAAGTGCAAGGCAATTATGGCAAATACTAACTTAACTATTCAAAGACAGGTGTTCATTTAAGAGTCTGTACTCTCTGGAGACTATCATTAGTTTATGTGGTAGATGACTCATTTAAGGCATAGTGGAAGAGACTATTATTATGATTTTGATTTAGAAAAATAAAATTTTGAGAGAGTTTTAGTATGATTAACAACATTGTGATTGTCGGTGCCTCAGGAGCAATTGGCAGCTCATTTACACTACAGTTATCTGTTTCATACCCTAATGCAACTATCCATGCTTTTTCCCAACAACAGCCAGAAATAATGCTGCCGAATGTGACATACCACCAGATTAATTATCGGGATGAAACATCAATTGAAGAATCTGCATTGATTGCTTCGAAAGATGCGAAACTTGATATGGTTATTGTTGCCACGGGTATTTTGCATGATGGTGCACTGTTGCCTGAAAAATCACTGAAAGAATTATCTGCAGAAAAATTTCATCTCTTATTTGAGGCCAACACCATTCTTCCTTCTTTAATCGCTAAACATTTCCTTCCCAAACTGAATAGAGATAGCCAATCTATTTTTGCAGCACTTTCAGCCCGTGTTGGCAGTATTTCTGACAATTATTTAGGTGGTTGGTATGCATATCGTGCCTCAAAAGCAGCGCTGAACATGATTATTAAAAATGCAGCAATTGAAATTGGCAGAAGTAATAAAAAAACAATTATCGTTGGACTTCATCCTGGAACGGTAGATAGTAATTTATCTATGCCCTTTCAGGGTAACGTGCCCGATGGTAAGCTATTTACACCCGAGTATTCAGTCCAAAAACTATTGCAAGTTTTAACAAACTTAACATCTGAGCAAAGCGGTAAATGTTTCGCGTGGGATGGCACAGAAGTTAAGCCATGACAGAAAATATTGCTATTCACTGGTTTAGACAGGACTTGCGCTTGTCAGATAATCCTGCACTTTATAAAGCAGCAAGGCATGGAAAAGTCCTGCCACTCTTCATCCTTGATGATGGGAATGCAGGTGATTATACTATGGGCAGTGCAAGCCGTTGGTGGTTGCATCATTCTCTTAAATCACTCAACAACTCTTTAGGCGGAAATTTATCATTTTATCACGGGAATCCTATTGATGTTCTTTGCGATATTGTCACTCGCTTTGATATAAATGCGATCTATTGGAATAGATGCTATGAACCTTGGCGTATTGATCGTGACAAAAAGATCAAAGATCATCTAAAAAAAAGTCTAAATGTAGAAAGCTTCAATGGATCGTTACTTTGGGAGCCATGGACGATCAAAAAAGATGATGGGACTAATTACAAAGTGTTTTCGCCATTTTACCAGAAAGGATGCTTGCAGGCCGAGCAACCTCGTAAGTTCATTCCCTCACCTAGCAATGTAAAATACCTTCGTGATAACGATGGTTCTGTTAACCTAAACCAGTTAAAACTTTTGCCTATTTTATGCTGGAATAAAAAGCTCGAACCAAATTGGAGTATCGGAGAGAAAGGAGCGCATACACGATTTCAACAGTTCATCAAGGAAGGACTCTCTCAATATAAGGATGGACGAAATCTCCCTGCCAAGCCTTATGTTTCTAGGTTATCACCTTATCTTCATTTTGGTGAAATATCGCCTAACCAACTTTGGCATACAGTTAAAAGCATTAGTGATGATAAACATATTGATCATTTCTGTAGTGAATTAGGATGGCGTGAATTTTCTTACAGCCAGCTTTATCATAACCCAGACTTGCCTAAAAAAAATCTGCAGCCAAAATTTAACTCTTTCCCATGGGCTAATGATTCAGAAGATTTGAGAGCTTGGGAAAAGGGGCTAACAGGTATTCCCATGGTTGATGCAGGAATGCGAGAACTTTGGCAAACTGGCTACATGCATAATCGTATACGGATGATTGTTGGCTCTTTTTTGGTAAAAAATCTGCGACTGCATTGGCATCATGGAGAACGATGGTTTTGGGACACATTGGTTGATGCAGACCTTGCAAATAATAGTGCAAGTTGGCAATGGATTGCAGGATGTGGTGCCGATGCCGCACCTTATTTCAGAATTTTTAATCCTGTTACGCAGGGGAAAAAATTTGATCCTAATGGCAGTTATGTTCGTCGATTTATACCTGAGATAGCATCGCTACCAGACAAATATCTATTCAGCCCATGGGAAACTCCAGACCATATTCTGAAGGAATCTGGCATAGAACTAGGCAATACATATCCAAACCCTATAGTTGATTTAAAACAGTCGCGTGATGCTGCACTGGCAGCTTTCCAATCGTTAAAACAAGGGGTGTCATGAGCACATTACGCCTTATATTGGGAGATCAACTATCGCAATCGGTTTCAAGTCTTGAAGGGTGTGACCAATCCAAAGACATCATTCTCATGTGTGAGGTTTGGAACGAGGTTACCTATGTAAAGCATCATAAAAAAAAAATTGCTTTTCTGTTTTCATCCATGCGCCACTTTGCAAAAGAGTTGGAACAAACAGGATACAAAGTTGAATATACAAAACTTGATGATCCAAATAATACTGGATCATATAGAGATGAAATAGAACGCAAGTTAAAAAGACATAACATTGAACGCATTGTTATAACTCATCCAGGTGAGTATCGCGTTTTAGAGGATATCAACAAGTGGGCAGCTGATTTTAGAGTTCCGGTTGAGATCATACCAGACCATCGTTTTTTATGTAAAATTGAAGAGTTTACTGATTGGGCTAAGAATCGCAAACAGTTACGGATGGAATATTTTTATCGAGAAATGCGAAAGAAATATTCCGTTTTAATGGACGGTAATAAGCCTGTTGGTGGACAATGGAATTATGATGTGGAAAACAGAAAACCTCCCAAAGGGGTACTGAGTATACCCAAGCCTTACACAAACGATACAGATGACATTACGCGTGATGTAATTGAGCTTGTTGCAAAGCTCTTCCCAAACCATTTTGGAGATCTGGAGCCATTTTATTTTGCAGTGAGGCGGGATCAGGCATTACTATTACTTAAGCAGTTTATTAAACAACGCCTTAGTCATTTCGGAGATTATCAAGATGCGATGATTGAGGGTGAGCCTTGGATGTATCACTCTCATATAAGCGTCTACCTCAATTGTGGCCTGTTGTTGCCTCTAGAATGCGTAAAAGCTGCTGAGGATGCTTATCATCAGGACAAGGCACCGCTTAATGCAGTAGAAGGCTTTATCCGCCAAATCATTGGCTGGCGGGAATATGTAAGAGGTATTTATTGGCTTAAAATGCCAGAATATGTGGAATCAAACTTTTTTAATGCAACACGCAAGCTTCCTGATTTTTACTGGACGGCCAACACCAAAATGAACTGTTTGCGACAATGCGTGAGTGAAACAAAAGAAAATGCGTATGCCCATCATATTCAACGACTCATGGTTCTGGGTAATTTCGCGCTTTTGGCAGGGATTGATCCGCGTCAAGTCAATGAATGGTTCCTGATTGTTTATGCTGATGCCTATGAATGGGCTGAACTCCCAAATGTATCAGGAATGATATTGTTTGCAGATGGTGGCTATCTTGCCAGCAAGCCATATGCAGCCAGCGGTAGCTATATCAAAAAAATGTCAAATTATTGTAAAAATTGCAGCTATAAGGTCACTAATAAAAATGGCCCAGATGCATGTCCTTTTAATTATCTATATTGGGATTTTTTGGCACGCAATCGAGAGAAACTTCAACCCAATCATCGCATAGGCATGATGTACAAAACCTATGATAGGATGGATAGTGACAAACAAAAAACTATTCATGATGATAGCGTAAAATTATTCAGGGATATTAAGAATGGCGCCATCGTATAAATTTGATAGTCCCAATAATGTTTTTTTATCGATATAGGTTCGCCAAACAGTTATTAGTTGGTGCTTTAAAAAGTAGGAGGAGCATTTCAGGCCCTGAGTTGACTGAATAAATACTGATAGGTTAAATGAATAATTCTAAACTAATAAAAACTGACTACATTATAATAGGTTCTGGACTTTCTGGTCTAACAATAGCTAATATTTTATCAAAAAATGGCTTAAAAACTATAGTAGTTGATAAAGGCATAAAAGCAGGTGGTAGAATGAGTCATGGAGTAATGAATCGTTCTAAAGTTGGAGGAAATGACTTTAAATATGATCATGGTGCACAATTTTTTACCGCAAGATCAGATGAGTTCAAAAAAGAGATTGATTTTTGGTTAGAAAATAAATGGATAAATAAATGGTGCAATGGATTTAGTAAAAATGATGGCTATCCTAGATATATAGGAATTGATGGAATGCATTCATTACCCTTAAAAATCTCAGAAAACTTAAATGTTTTTCAAAATACAACAATCAAAACACTAAAATTATTTAAACATGATTGGTTCTTAGAGGGTTCGGACAATATTAATTTTTCTTCAAAGTATTTAATAATGACACCACCTCTGCCTCAAACGATAAAATTACTATCCAAACATATTTGTCTTTTTGATAAAAATTTTTTAGAGGAAATTAAAAATATTAATTATGACAAATGCATTTCTTTAATGATGAGTATTAAAAAAGAAACAAATATTAAATTTCCAGGAGCAATGCAAAAACCAAATAGTTTTTGGGATTTTGTCACTGACAATAAAATAAAGGGGATCTCAAAAAAACATTGTATTACTGCCCATGCATCAGCATCTTTCAGCGATTTTATTTGGGAATTTAATGATGAAAAATGTAAGAGTATCATGATTGATGAATTAGCAAAATTAGTAAATTTTGAAAAAATTGAAACAAAAATTCATAAATGGAAATATGCTAAACCAAAACAAGTTTTAAATTATTTCTTTAAACAAGCTAAACATAATCAGAATTTAATAATCACTGGTGAAATTTTTGGAGGAGCAAAATTGGAAGGAGCTTTCCTTTCTGGATTTAATACAGCGAATTACTTAGTAAATAATAGATAGTCTTTAATCCGTGAAACTTGGAAAACGGTTGGTAGTCGTTACTTCGGAGATCCTTGCCCTAAAAGATGGCCAATCAAATCTAATCGCCATCATGCAGGGAACGATGATTCCTGTTACGGTGAATCCTTAAAATGTGAAAAATGAGGTAAAGAACTATGGCTAAGACAGACTTAACTAATCAAAGGCAGGTATTCGTTGAAGAGTATGTACGTTCTGGAGACAATCATTACGCTGGAGATGCAGTACAATCGATACGAGACGGTGTCCTGGACGACCTAACAGGGTTAGGTACAGGAGAGTTACGGGCTCATTTTGACGAGATTATAACCGGCGGTGGGCGCCTCTACCTTTCCGGTATGTCGAGCAAAGGGAGGGGTGTGACAGACGAGGACTTGCAGGACAAACCGGCGGAATTCGCCAAACCAAACGTACTGGTACAGTTGGCATTGGACCACGACCGTATGTTCACTTATTAATTAATAATCACTTTATCAAGAGAAAATCATGGATACGAACCTACCAACAGAATTGTACTGGATGACTCTGAGCGTTGCAATGACAGCCATTTTTTTTGTGCCGTACGTTGTATACAAAATACTCGAATCCGGATTGTGGAATACACTGAAAACTCCCGATCCGGAGTATCACCCCAATGCAGAGTGGGCCTCCCGTGCCAAGCGGGCGCATAACAACGCGGTTGAAAATTTGGTGATCTTTTGTCCCTTGGTACTAGCCGTGGTCTTTTTGGGAAAGCAGAACGAAATCACCGCTATGGCATCCATGATCTTCTTTTATGCAAGGCTGATTCATAGTGTTGTGTACATTGCGGACATTCCGGCCATACGGACCCTTGCCTTCTTTGCAGGGTTTCTGGTCCAGCTGACACTTGCGTATCAACTGCTGTTCGCATAAATTGATCCGCTGAGACAAATTCTAAGTTTAAAGTCAGCATAAATTAAAGTAACTCTTGAAAAGTAAAATGACACAAAATAATCGGTTTTTGCTTGTTTTAGGATGACAATCGCAAAAAGGTCGACGAATTTTATAAGGCGGCTTTTGCTGCTGGCGGCAAAGACAATGGCAAACCTGGTCTGAGACCAGAATATCATGAAAACTATTACGGTGCTTTCGTACTTGATCCCGATGGTTACAACATAGAAGCCGTTTGTTATGACTCTCACGATTCATCTCAAACCTGACCAGACTGAAACTCTGCTTAATATAATCGATTAAGTGGGGTGGGGTCACAAAACAGGCACCAAGCTTTATATATATCATCCCATCAACCTACACGGGTATGAAACAGGTTGTTAAAATAGGATGGGAAGGTTGTGGAAGGTGTCTGACTGTGAAGAATTAGTGGGGGTTACTTACAGGAGATGAAGTGGTAACTTAATACATATATCTCTTGACTTTAAAGATAGATATTCGCATCTTAGTTTAGTGAAGACTCTTGAGACAATGAGCTGCCCTAATAATTGAACTAAATTAAATTTAAAACATCCTGATTTTGAAGGGATTAAATCAAAAGTCATTAGGCTCTGTGAACATTTGGCTAAAATATACGATCATTTGAATTATTACATGAGTACCAGAAAACCCCATCCATCAATATCAGATAAAATCATCCGGTTCATTTTTGGGATTATAGTATTTTCTGCATTGGTGAGCGGCGGGACGTACTACCTGCAAAGTTCTTTGTTTATATTACAGGTTATGGGACTCTATGCACATTGGGCAGTAATTCTGATTTTACTTCCTACGTTATCTGGATTGGTTCAGCATTTGATTGTACCTCCTGCAAGGTTGCTTGTGGCTATGATGGGATCACTGGCTTCTTCAACAATACTTTACCCTCTCTATGCTGAGCGCTTCTGGGCCATTCCTCCAAGCACTACGGATACGATAGTTTTCACGTTGGTCATTGCTGGAATTGGTTTCACCTCAAGTATCAATCCACTTGATCGGCATGTCAAACAAAGACGTGCATCAGGAAGTAGGAACAAGTCTTCAGAAAAAAATGAATCTCATCTACAGGTAGAGCCACATAAAGATGGTTTGGTGGAAGGATTACTTAATTCTTCCATAGTTCGCTCCTTCGAATTGTCCCTCACAGTTCTTTCCTTTATTCTTGCCTTTTGGGGTACTTTTTCCCTTGGCATGTCTGCAATGAAATAATACCAGGTCACTCTTGACCAAACTGTTATAATTAAATTAATTTAATTCTACCAAGCATAATTTAACATTTAATTTAAAACACCAAAATGACTAACCTGACTAACCAAAGACAAGTGTTCGTTGAAGAGTATGTACGTTCTGGAGATCATCTGGATGCTGCAAAGAAGGCTGGATACAAAGACACCCATAATGGGGTAACTACTTCTGTATTGATTCGTAGGGAGGTGTTTACTGGGGTATCGTTCGAACTTTTGGATAGAGCAGGCTTCCGACCTGTTGATAGACATGAAATAGTTAAGCATAAATCTGTGGAAGAACTCAATGCTCAACTAGTAAGTCTTGTAGGAGAAGATGGCGCCCAGTTATTGGTTGGTGCTTTCAACAGTAGGAGAAGTATATCAGGCCCGGAGTTGACTAAATGAATGACAATAACCCCTAAGTAAAATAATACTATATTCCTATGATGCTAGTAAACATCAAATGGTACAGCTTCCAACCTTAATATCCCCCACCTATTTTTATCAGTCATTACACACCAGATATTTTAGATAGTATTAGTCGTAAATCAAATAAATTGAGACTGAAGATTGTTACAAAGGCATTTGAGCTTAGTTATTAAGCTCCTTCAATGACAAACAGGAAACGATCAGCGCCTCCATCGAGTTTTTTCAGGGCTGCTTGATAGTCCTCACAATTGTATGCATTCTTAGCTGCCTCCACACTTTCAAATTCTAATATGACGGCTCTCTCAGGCGGAACCCCTTCAATTTGGGTAATATTTGCACTTCTTGCCAGTGCTTTCTTCCCGCCGTTAGCCATCATGGCTGGAAGGGCATCTACTGCATATT
>Ga0209090_10001681_pt1 | contig 14179 bp, 10 predicted proteins | sample ArcticOcean_MG_C_9_FD_187432 | JGI IMG/M metagenome (GOLD analysis project Ga0209090, IMG submission 187432) | Marine microbial communities from western Arctic Ocean - ArcticOcean_MG_CB2_152 (SPAdes) (version 2) | ecosystem: Environmental > Aquatic > Marine > Oceanic | place: Arctic Ocean... | reverse complement strand
AGAGAAGGCAAAAGAGAAACTGAAGGGGGTGCAGTCACCCTGGGCGCAGCCAAAGCATCTTAGACTCAGGCGCTGACCTCAGGGTGGCAGCAGACCTACATCACCAAATGGCGAATATCACCTAATAGTTTTGCTAGATACTGAGTGAAACGCGCCGCATCTGCCCCATTTACAGCACGATGATCGTAAGACAGCGACAATGGCATCATCAACCTTGGCTCAAACTCACTGCCATTCCAGCGGGGCTGCATTTCAGCTTTGGACACACCTAGAATAGCTACCTCGGGTGTATTCACTATCGGAGTGAATGCAGTACCACCAATGCTACCCAAACTAGAGATAGTAAAACAACCTCCCTGCATATCTACAGGCATCAATTTTTTACTCTTCGCTTTCGCACCCATAGCAATGACTTCTTCTGACAATTGCCAAATGGATTTGTTATCGACATCACGGATAACTGGCACCATAAGCCCCGAAGGCGTATCTACAGCAACACCAATATTAATGTAATGCTTTTGAACAATGTGTTCACCATCATTCTCTAACGACACATTAAACTGTGGGTACTGGCGCAGGGCCAAAGCACATACTTTCAGCATAAAGGGTAAGGGTGTGACCTTGGTACCTTTTTGCTCCGCTTCTGCCTTTAGCCCCTTACGGAACACCTCTAGTTCAGTAATGTCTGCATGATCAAATTGGGTGACGTGAGGCACATTAAGCCAACTACGGGTCATATTTTGCGCAGTAATCCGTTGCACCTTACTCATTTTAATACGGTCAATAGCACCAAACTGACTGAAGTCGATAGCTGGCGGTTGCTCTATGCCATGGCCCTGAGTGGATGACGAGGCAGGTTGTTGCAGCTTTTGTTTTACAAAAGCCTCTATATCTTCTTTTAATACACGATCTCTTGGCCCAGTTGCAGCAACTTGCGCCAGCTCTACACCCAGTTCGCGGGCCAACATGCGCACAGCTGGGCCTGCATGAGCAGCACTTCCTATGATCACTTCCATCTCTTCATGAGCTTGATTTACTGGGGCTGGAGCTTTACTAGGTGCAACAGTTTCTTTGATTTGAGGCACCTGAGACACCAACGTCTCTAGAGCCACTTTACTAGCCTTGCTTGTTAACACCGCAATGGTGTCACCCACATTAATTTTAGCGCCCTCTGCCACTTTAATTTCTAGCACAGTGCCAGCGAAAGTAACTGGAATTTCCATAGAGGCTTTGTCGGTTTCAAGTACGATTAGGCTATCTCCTTCAGCCAACTCATCACCCACTTTAACGGATATCTCAATAACCTCTACATCGGCTGCACCACCTAAGTCTGGCACCAAAGCCAATCGCTCAGACTCCACGGCTACAGCTTCAGCCATCACATCAGGAATAACAGCTTCCACTATCGCCGATTCCATTTCAATTTCCACATGAGGTGCTAGCTCCCTAGCTTCATCTGGTGCAGCGGCAGTTTCAATTTCCACCATTACATCACCAAGACTACACGTGTCACCCTCTTTTAAAACAATGGTTTTTATTACACCAGCGCTTGACGCTGGAATTTCCATTGATGCTTTGTCAGTTTCAACCACAATAATAGAGTCGCCCTCACTTACCACATCACCAACTGCTACGCAGATTTCGATGACTTCTACGTTTTCTGCACCGCCCAAATCTGGGATCATCATATTACTTGTTGCCATGTCTTTGTCCTCTTCTCGTCAGCAGCTTACAGGTGAACTGGGTTAGGCTTATCACTGTCGATATTGAACTTTTTAATGGCGCGCGAAACCTCACTCACCTTTATGGTACCGTCTTCTGCTAGAGCCTTTAGCGCTGCGACAACAACGTAGTATCGGTTGACCTCAAAAAACTCTCGAAGCTTTTCCCGACTATCACTACGACCATAGCCATCAGTACCCAGCACCTTATAGTTGGCGGGCACAAACTCACGAATCTGCTCCGCAAATGATTTTACGTAGTCTGTAGCAGCGATAACCGGCCCAGCATGACCAGACAAGCATTGCTCTACATAACTCTGCTTTGGCTCTTCCTCCGGGTGCAACATATTCCAACGACCAACATCCTGTGCGTCACGACCTAGTACGTTAAAGCTTGTGATACTCCAAACATCTGCACCAATATTGAACTCCGCTGCCAAAATTTCTGCAGCAGCCTCCACTTCTCGCAAAATAGTGCCACTGCCAAGTAGCTGCACACGTTTTTTAGCTTTGGACTTAATTTCTTTTAACAAGTACATACCCTTAACAATACCAACCTCACAGCCTACCGGCATATCTGGCTGAATATAATTTTCATTCATCACGGTAATATAGTAAAACTTGTTTTCCTTTAAGGCATACATGCGATGCAAACCATCTTGAATGATGACCGTCAGCTCATAGGCATAGGTAGGATCATAAGTGACACAGTTGGGAATCAAGTTACCTAGAATATGGCTATGTCCATCTTCGTGTTGCAATCCTTCGCCGTTTAAAGTGGTACGACCTGCTGTGGCTCCAATAAGGAACCCGCGGGCCTGACTGTCACCAGCAGCCCATGCCAAATCACCAATACGCTGAAAACCAAACATTGAATAGAAGATATAAAACGGAATCATAGCGTAATTATTATTACTGTATGAAGTCGCGCAGGCCAACCATGCAGACATAGCCCCCGCTTCGTTAATACCTTCTTCTAGTATCTGGCCCGCCTGATCTTCACGATAGTACATCACCTGATCGGCATCATGGGGTACATACTTCTGTCCTTCAGCCGTATAAATACCTAACTGGCGGAACATTCCCTCCATACCAAAGGTACGAGCCTCATCAGGAACAATCGGTACAACTCGCTGGCCAATTTCTTTATCTTTAACTAACGTCGTCAATGTACGAACAAATGACATGGTGGTAGACACTTCACGCTTGCCACTGGACTTCAGTTGGCCACCCAGAGAATCTAAACTAGGTGTTGTTAGAGCTTCAAAGTCACTACGTCGACTCGGTAATTGGCCACCCAAGGCCTCTCGCCTTGCCCGCATGTACTTCATTTCGGGCGTATCTTGTGCCGGTCGGTAATATGGTACGTTCTTAATTTGGTCACGAGTTAATGGAATATTAAAGCGCTCACAGAAACTTTCCATTTCGTCCATATCAAGCTTTTTGAGAGAGTGAGTTGGGTTCTTTGCTTCTCCCGACTTACCCATGCCATAGCCTTTAATCGTTTGAGCTAAAATAACCGTGGGTTTACCTTTGGTATTGGTCGCTTCGTGGTAGGCTGCATAAACCTTATAGGGATCATGGCCACCGCGGTTAAGCTTCGTAATATCGTCATCAGTATAGTCTGCTACCATCTCCAATAACTCAGGGTATTTACCAAAGAAGTGCTCACGGGTGTAGGCACCACCCATGGCTTTGTAATTTTGTGACTCACCATCAACTACTTCATACATGCGCTGTTGCAACAAACCTTTGGTATCGCGGGCTAGTAAAGGATCCCAGTGTCGGCCCCAGAGCACTTTAATGACATGCCAACCGGCACCCACAAAGATACCTTCAAGTTCTTGGACAATTTTACCGTTACCACGCACAGGACCATCTAGACGCTGCAAGTTACAGTTGACCACAAAAATTAGGTTATCCAGCTTTTCGCGGCCGGCTAGGGAGATACAGCCTAATGATTCTGGCTCATCACATTCTCCATCACCTAAAAAGGCCCAAACTTTACGGTCACCATTTTCAACCAACCCACGCTGCTGTTGATAACGCATAATGTGGGCTTGATGAATCGCCTGCAATGGACCTAAGCCCATTGAAACCGTTGGGAACTGCCAGTAATCAGGCATTAACCATGGGTGAGGGTAGGAAGACAAACCATTGCCATCTACTTCACGGCGAAAGTTATCCATTTGCTCCTCAGTTAAACGCCCTTCTAGATAAGAACGAGCATAAATACCGGGGGAAATATGACCTTGGAAGAACACTAGGTCACCTTCTTGCTGATCTGTATTACCCCGGAAGAAATAGTTAAAACCTACATCATATAAAGTAGCTGATGAGGAGAAGCTGGCAATATGCCCACCTAAGCCATCATCATTATCATTGGCGCGCATCACCATAGCCATGGCATTCCAGCGAATCAAAGAACGAATACGTCGTTCCATGAATAAATCACCTGGCATATGCTGCTCATTTTTTAGAGCAATACTGTTGACGTAGGGCGTGGTGAGGGAGTTTTCTACCTTCGCACCCTGCAAACGGGCTTGTTCCCCCAGCTTTACCAAGATATATCGAGCACGATCTGCACCCTCGTTTTTAATCACCGAAGTCAAGGCATCCAACCACTCTTGTGTTTCGATTGGATCTATATCTGAATCAGACTGCAACACGTTTTCCCCTATTCACTAATGCCGAAAAAACTTTACTTCGACACAACATAAAATATCATGTAGTAATACTACAATAAATACAAAAATAATGCCAATATAGACCAAAAAAATACACATTAGTAAATATTTTACATTTATTAAACTATGCCCCAGAACGCCTCATAGCGCGCTCTTGACGGGTTGAATCTTTGCTTTGCTCTATAATTGCCTCTTCTACAAAGGCCAAATGATCATGAGCCGCATTTCGTGCTTTTTCTGGGTTTTCTGCAACAATAGCTTCCAATAAAACTTGATGTTGATGATGGATACGTTCTCGAGTATCGCGCTTGGGATAAATGCTCTCCAAGTTGGCGTAGATATTTTTATGAAGCAAAGTAAACAACGAACGCATCGTATGCAACAACACAGCATTATGAGACGCTTCAGCAATAGCCAGGTGAAATTCCGCATCGGCTTTGGTTTCTTGCTCAAACAACTTCTCATCATGAGCCTCTTGCAGATCAACATAGCATGCTTGCAACCGCTCTTTGTCCGCTTCCGTACATCTTAATGCAGCATAATAGGCCGACACCCCTTCTAGCGCATGACGGAACTCTAGCAGATCATATTGTGCTTCCGGATGAGTAGAGAATAATTCAGTTAACGGGTCCACTATACTGCTACCAATGTTTTCAGAAACGAACGATCCACCACCTTGACGGCTAATAATAAGTCCTCTAGCCGAAAGTTTTTGTAATGCCTCCCTAAGCGAAGGTCTGGACACTTCAAACTGACTAGCAAGCGTTCGCTCTGGGGGTAACTGTTGGCCTGGCTTAAGACTGCCTTCTAGTATCATAGCCTCTAACTGCTCCATGATTACATCTGATATTTTGGGTTGTTTTACTCGCTGATACGCCATAACCGCCCTCTATTGGTAATACCAATTATATTCAAAGTCAAAAATAACCTGCTTTCCTTGTCTTGGTCAAGTTTATTACCATATAAAGTGTCATAATAATCTTATCCACATCACCTTAAAAGATATAAGTGCAGGTTCATTTTAACAGTAGCGTTGTTCAGAATATAGCGTATGAAATCTTATTAGGTATACTGGTATTACCATTTATCCAAGAAACATTAAAAGGTATAGAAAAATAACGTCCCTATAAGATTAACTATGAAATTTATCAAAGCTAACATTACTCAAAAAAACATTAATCACAATCCCAATGGTGTTTTTTAACAGCTATTTATAAAGGTCTATTTTCCTTCATTATTTTGCAATTAATTGGTATGTTTGCACTTAAAGCCTGACGGCAAGAGAGTCTTTGGTCACCAACGTTAGCATATGGGGCCAAACCAGGTTAAAACACAAGGATAGTTTTGGATATTTATGGATCAGAGCATTATTGAACGCGTTTTCGCCACGGTTTTTCCACTCGTGGCTATTGCCACCATCGGCTATGGCTATGGCCAATGGCGCAGACCAGACATCAAACTCATTAACCAAATCAATATGGAGGTTTTTGTACCTTTATTGGTGTTTGTAGTTCTGGCAGACCAATCGGTACCTATTGGCCATCTTGGACCCATGGCCCTTGGTGCAATTATCGTTGTACTTGGTTCAGGCTTATTGTTGTGGCCTGTTATTGCCATGTCACCTTGGTCGAGTAAAACCTTCTTGCCACCGATGATGTTTAACAACGTGGGCAACATGGGTATACCATTAATCTTATTGGCCTTTGGTGACGAGTTTTTAGCCATTGCCGTGGTTTGTTTTGTGGTAGAAATGACCCTGCACTTTAGCTTAGGCATTTTTATGATCAACCCAAAAATGCGTTTAATAAGCATACTTAAACAACCAGTTATGATCGCCACTATAGCTGGTTTCACCATAGCTTTAAGCGGCCTTCAATTGCCCAGCAGTGTTCACTTGCCCATCGACATGTTGGGGCAAATTTGTATTCCATTAATGCTCTTTACCTTGGGCATTCGCCTAACCAACATAGCGTTTGATGACTGGAAGGTCGGTTTAATAGGCGCCATTCTTTGCCCCATTTCCGGCATTTTAATGGCCGTAGCGGCGCAAGTTTTACTTAAGCTCCCACTAGAGCAATATGCCGTACTTATTGTGTTTGGTGCTTTGCCACCAGCAGTATTGAACTACATGGTGGCAGAGCAATACCAGCAAGAACCAAAAAGAGTAGCCTCTATCGTCTTGATTGGTAACTTAATGGCATTGATCAGCATTCCGATTACTTTAGCATTTGTTCTCTAAACCCACTCTAGGCCTGTGGTATCATGGGCCCAATTGAGCCACACCATTTCTAGCGCGGAACTTCCCAATGCCAACCCCCATACCTGATGTTCTCAACGCCCATTTTCTCAAGGCAGATCTAAAAGCTAACGTGAGCGCTGCTTTATTAGAAGATGTAGGTGATGGGGACATTACAGCACGCTTAATACCGGTCGAAGAAAAAGCTTCTGCAGCGATTATTACCCGCGAAGATGCCACCATTTGTGGTGTTGACTGGGTGAACGAAGTAGCACGCCAAGTGGACGCGACCATCTCCATTGACTGGATGGTGGCTGATGGACAGCAGGTTGAAGCTAATCAGCTATTATTTCAAGCCTACGGCAATGCTCGTAGCCTACTTACTTTTGAGCGTTGCGCCCTGAATTTTTTACAGTGTTTATCTGGTACCGCCAGCATCGCTCACTATTACGCTGGCCTAGTAGCAGACACCCAAGTAAAGCTACTAGACACCCGCAAAACCATTCCCGGCTTACGCAAGGCACAGAAGTACGCCGTTGCTTGTGGCCAATGTTACAACCACCGCATCGGTTTATATGATGCATTTTTAATCAAAGAAAACCACATTGCTGCTTGTGGAGGCATTAGCCAAGCCATTGCTACTGCTCGACAACAAGAACCTGCCAAACCTGTAGAAGTAGAAGTGGAATCCATGGATGAGCTACAGCAGGCATTAGAAGCCGGTGCAGACAGCGTTATGCTCGACAACTTTACTTTGCGTGAAATGCGTGAAGCGGTGCAGCTCGCTGCAGGACGAGTAGAACTAGAGGCGTCCGGTGGCATTACCGAGCAAACTCTTCGCCCCATCGCAGAAACGGGTGTGGACTACATCTCCATTGGTGCCTTAACCAAAGATTGCCGCGCTATTGATCTGTCGATGCGGTTTGTTTAAAACAACATCAGATGATCAAGCGAGAGCTTAATACCAATTTCTTCACCAATTTCATGGTTATGGTGAGAATCTGCAAAGCAAGACAATGTTTGATTACCCGCTATTAATACCCGATACAAAAAGTGGGTACCACGAAAACGTTTACTGATGATACGTCCTGTTATAGGGCTATCATCCAAGTGTAAGACGTCATCGGGACGGATAAAGACCTCAGCTTTTTGACCTGCTGTAAAGCCATGGGCCCTGTCGCTACACAAGTGGCCTATGGGTGATTCTACACAGGTTTCACTACTCACATTACAGGCTAAAAAGTCTCCTTCACCAATAAAATCAGCGACAAAACGACCGTCTGGCTTATGGTAAATATTGTAGGCTGTATCCCACTGTTCGATACGACCTTGATTCATTACCGCCACATGATCTGACATGGTAAAGGCTTCAGTCTGGTCATGGGTGACTAATAGTCCAGGGATTTTTTCTTGCCGCAAAATTGCACCAACTTCTGGCACCAGTTCTTCTCGCAACATGGCATCAAGGCCAGAGAAAGGTTCATCTAATAACAACAAACTAGGTTTCGGCGCCATAGCACGGGCCAATGCTACACGTTGCTGTTGGCCACCTGACAATGCATGAGAATACCGTTCTTGATAACCACTTAATCCAACCAGATCCAACAACTCTTCCACTCGCTGCACTTGCTCTGCCTTGGGCCAGTGCTGTAATCCAAACGCCACATTAGCAGCGATATTTATGTGAGGAAACAAGGCCACATCCTGAAATACCATGCCCACATTACGGGTTTCTGCGGGTAGGCAAAAGTCATCCTTAGCAAGGGTTTTACCTGCCAAACTAATACTGCCAGACTGTAATGGCACAAAACCAGCAATGGCGCGCAACAAAGTGGACTTACCACAACCACTGGGGCCTAACAAACAGCCTATTTCACCTATACCCACAGCTAAACTTACATCATGCACAATGTTATGTTGGCCGTAGGCAACATTTACCTTATCCACCAGCAAGTGCTGATCCGAGTTATCAAAGGACATAGTCATTTAGGATCTCTCATATTAGTGTGGCCTGCGGCGGGCAATTGAGGCATGTAGCATCAATACAGGAATAAGCCCAACGAGTACAATCATAATGGAAGCCGGAGCTGCATCGACAAGCCTTTCGTCTGAGGCTAATTCATAAGCCCGAACTGCCATGGTATTAAAGTTAAACGGTCGCAGTATAAGTGTTGCAGGTAACTCTTTGAGCACATCTACAAATACAATCAATAGGGCGGTGAGTATAGAGCTGCGCATTAGAGGCACATGAATCTTACGTAATAGGGTCAAAGGATTGTGGCCCATTGATCTACCAGCATGGTCTAAACTAGGCTTAATTTTCTCTAAACCAGACTGGACACTACCTAGCGCTACGGCCAAGAAACGCACTGTATAAGCAAATAATAAAGCCACCAAACTACCTGATAAAAGCAAACCTGGGCTATCCCAACCTAAGCTTTCGAATAGGGCTATAAGACTATGGTCTGCCCATGCTAATGGAATCAAAACGCCTATAGCAATAATAGTACCTGGTAATGCATAACCAAAGCCTGCCATAGCAATCACAGTGCGGACAGGTTTAATCGGTTTAGTTCTTTTTGCGTAGGACAAAATAATGGCTAATGTTACGGCAATGATCGCTGCCAAAAAAGCTAAGCTAAATGAATTCCATGCAAGGGTAACAAAGTCCCAACCTAAAGGTTCTGCCTCGAACACCGCCCAAAACAACAACTGAGTTGCTGGGATAATAAAACCAAAAATAAGGGGTGCCGAGCATGCAATTACAGCCATGGCTGCTTTGGTGCCCGTTAACGGAATTAAATCTGCGCGAGCTCTTGATTCGGCCGCAGAATGGTAACTTGCACGGCGACGAGAATAACGCTCTAACAGGACTAATAATATAACAAAAGCCAATAAGCTGGCGGCCAGCTGAGCTGCGGCGGCCATATCTCCATAACCATAAAAGGTACGGAAGATACCCGTAGTGAAGGTGCTCACACCAAAATATTGCACGGTACCGTAGTCTGCCAAAGTTTCCATTAGAGCCAGGGATAAACCTGCAATGATGGCTGGTCGAGCCATAGGTAACGCTAAACTCCACATGGCACGCCAGCGTGAATAACCTAAACTACAACCCACTTCAATACTGTTGACTGATTGCTCCAAAAAGGCAGCCCTAGCCATGAGATAAACATAGGGATACAACACTAGAGACATCATCACAATGGCGCCACCTAGGGAGCGAATTTCAAAGAACCAATAATCACCATAACCTAGGCCTGTTAGATCTCTAATCCAAGTTTGCACTGGGCCTGCAAAGTCTAATAAGCCAGTGTAGGTGTAGGCGATAATGTAAGCTGGGATAGCTAACGGTAACAACAGAGCCCAGCTCAACCAGCGACGCCCCGGAAAACTGCACATACTGGTTAGCCAAGCGGTGGGCACTCCTAATAAAAGCACACCCGTGCCAACACCAAGCAATAGCAGCAAGGAGTTCACTAAATAATCGTTAAGCACGGTATCAAACAAGTGCTGCCATAGGGCACCATCGGCTTTTAGCAGATAGCTGACAATCACAATGACAGGAAGCGATAAGAATGCTGCAATCACAACAGCAAAAACACTTAACCCATGGCGTTTAAACATTAACAGTATTACCTATCGCCAGCCGGCACGATCCATTAGTTGAACCGCTTGTCGATTATTCTCACCTAATGTTTCTAAATCAATGGGATCCATTTTGTAAACACCAAACCCTTTAAGGGCCTCTGAAACTTCTACACCAGCTACAACTGGATATTCATTATTAATGTCTGCATACCAAGCCTGTGCTGTCGCAGATACCAGATATTCTAATAGTATTTGTGCCTGTTTAGGGTGTTTACCGTATTTAGTAAAACCTGCACCACTCACATTAAAGTGAGCACCGCGTCCCAGTGCACCTTGGCCCTGCTGGTTAGGCCAAAATACTGCCAACTGGCTAGCCACAGACTGCTCAGCTTCTTTACTGCTATTGATCAACCGAGCCAAATAATAGGTATTAGCTATAGTCACATCACACACACCTGCTGACACCGCTTTTAACTGGTCTGTATCTCCACCTGAGGGTGCTTTAGCAAGATTATTGATCATGCTTGCCATCCAATCCTGAGTGGCTTCAGCGCCGATTGCATCAATAGTGGCAGCCACAAGAGATTGATTATACACAGATTGTGAGGACCGGAGGCAAATTCGACCTTTCCATTTTGCGTCTGCTAGGGCTTCATAAGTAGACAGTTCATCAGGGTTAACACGATTCTTGGCATAAATAATAGGCCTTGCTCTAAGTGTAAGTCCGTACCAGTAACTTTCAGAATCTCTTAACGCTTTAGGAATTCTCTTTTCTAGCGACGGCAAAGACACGGGTTTTAGCACTCCGGCCTCTTTAGCGCGATGCAGACGGCCCACATCCACTGTAATAAAAAGGTCAGCAGGGGTTGCACTGCCTTCTACTTGCAAACGTTTTAATAAGGCATCAGCCTTGCCAGTAATAAGGTTCACTTTAATACCAGTGGTAGCACTAAATTCATCCAACAAGGGCTTAATTAATGCCTCTTTACGGGCTGAATAAACATTTACTATGTCCCCGGCTTGGGCCGTTGTGGCGGTTAATAAGCTAGCAGCAACGGCGGGGAGTATAAAGGTATTAATAAGATTCATGGGTATCATTTATTGGGACTCACTTGTTACATGTGTTTTGTTATTGGTGCTGATTAATTTGCCCTTACTACGCCAGAAGTAGCGCCAACTGCTTGTAAAGGGCTGCCAATACAAAGTTACTAACTGGTGTTCTTTAGGCTTTTGGCCAAGCAAGCCGTAGGTTAATTCTTGACTATTAGATCCATACTCCAAGGTATTTCCTAGTCGATCCCATAAGGCAATAAAGGCACCAAAGTTCTTATCCCAATGCTGACGAGCCTGAGAATGGTGTATTTGGTGCTGTGCGGGAGAAATGAGCCACCCTTCTATGACTTTTCCATAACTAATAGGTACAGGCGAATGACGCAAGTTAGAGCCTAACAAATTTAATACTGCGTTAAATACATTGGCTCCCAACAAGCTCAGCAAGGTCACCCTGTCAGCAAACACAAACACAAACACACTAATCAGAAAGCCCTGCACTAATACACTGCGCAGGCCAAACAATAGGCCTTCCATGGGGTGTGTCCGCAATACTGTAAAAGGTGTTAAAGACTCGGCTGTGTGGTGTACTCGGTGAAATGCCCACAAAACTGGCCAGCGGTGCATCAGTCGATGAAGATAATAGCGACTTGCGTCATCAACTACAAACAAACATGAGGTAAAAATAACTGAAACCCAAAAAACTGGAATGTCTGAAAACCACAAGGGCCGAGATACCCAATCATTGAGCGCATAGAATAAAGTAGTCGCAAGGGCTAATTTACTCAACAGAATTGGACTGAGAAGCAACATGATCGGTTGATTAAGCAGCATTATTGTATAATCAGATTGACTAGAACTAGACCACCAAATTTTACCTTGAAATAGCCAACGAAAAGCGGCTAGACAGTTAAGCTGACGCTGCCACATAAGCCAAACAACAGCAATAAGTGTAGCACTTAACATATAGCCGAAAAATATACGCTTACTACCTTGGCTGACTAAACCCATAAGTTCAGAAAACCAAGATTGTATAAACTCAAACAACCAATCCATGGCTAGTTAATGAAGCATCTAGTCATTTTCAGCCGCCATCGCTTCACCAAGTGAATCTACCAATTGAGCTAAGTTGGCGGTCACATTTTTATTACGCGCTTCTACTTCAAAGTCATCAATCATTAACTTTTGCAGCTTGATCATCTGCACACGGTACTCAGATAAACTAACAGAGGAACTTTGTACAAACTCACCATCAACCAAGGCGGCAACCTGCGTGTTACCTAACAAAACTGGGCTGTATCCTATAAGTCGATTCAACTTCACACCAGTTTCACCTAAGTTAACACCACCCGATTCCAACGCTAATGCAAAACCCTTAAGCTCACCCCAATGCTTGGCATAGTTACGATAAAGCTTCACGGCATTACCATTGGCTTCAATAGCGGCTTCCAATTTTTCAATATCACCATAAACAGAACCTGCATACTTAAACACAGCTTCAGCAATAAGACGCTGCCATTGGGTCTTAATCACTTGAGCGTAGCTCATTAATTTACTGCGCTGGGCATCTGTAAGCGCTTCACCATTGGCAGAGGATATTAAATTACGGCCATCAAGAAAGGCCTGAACAATGGTATGCAGGTACTTAGTTTTTCCACCTTTATCAAACGAGGCTGCATAGTATGCATGAGCGAATGCCATTTCAGTAACTAATGACACCTCACCATCGTTATTGTAATCTGCCTTGGCGAAACTATCCGCTTTCTGCTTGGCAATGCCATAGACTTGTGCAGCAGTTAACTTCATAGTATGAGCCGGTGCGCCAAAATAACCAAAGGCCTCATCCCATACGTGCTCTTTACCTGTATAGGCCTTGCCTTCTTTGTAGGCTTTACTGTTAGGATTAACGTCCGCTGCTAACTTTTCATCTAGATAATTATCAACAGCCTGATTATAGAATACTGCGCCCATAGTAAATTTAGAAATTAATTGTGTGTAGTCATAGCCTGTTAAGGGATCAAATCCTTTTTCCGTCGCTGCTGCTTTTTCCAACATCAAGTCAAGCAATTCAGCACCAGTGAGTCCACCAGGCATGCCAGAGATTAAACCCTTGTAGGCTTTTCCAGACAGGTTTTTGCCTGTTGAAATCTTATCCACATGCGTTTGAAGCACTGCAAATTCATCTTTCGAAACTGGATCAACAATAACTCGACCTGTCTCTTTGCCATTAAAGTAAGCTTTAGTTTGCTCTAAACTAGCACCTTTAGAAACCAGCTTTTTAACTGAATTGTGTAGGGTATGCCGCGCTATCTGGCCAGTGTAAGCCTCAGAATGGGTCTTACTGCCCGTATAGTTTTTTACCGTAATGGGGAAGTCTGCATAGACCTCTACATGTGCCCCAGCGTGGGCTTGACCAGTTAAGGTTAAGCTAGTGGCAACAACGATAGAAAGAAGTGTTTTATTCATAGATCATCTCTAGTAAGCTTTTCAATCAGGAGGATTATAAACAAACTTGAGTGGTAATGCAAATCATTCTTATTTAGATTAGCGTAACGTTTAGCATTTATTAAATATAAATAAATTCGTCATTTTTTATACAATTTAAAGGTAATCTAGGTACACATAAAATTCACCAACTGTTAAACTGCGCGCCTACACTGTCCCAGTAGCTCAGCTGGATAGAGCAGCCGCCTCCTAAGCGGCAGGCCGGAGGTTCGACTCCTCTCTGGGACGCACCTGATTCTATGCTTGCTCCACTTTCCGTGGGGCACATACACACATAACACGTTGTTTCTTAAGCAATAACCACATGCAAGGACCATCATCGCAATATTCATGGCCTTAGAACTAAAGAAGTAATGACCATGCGCAAGCTGGTAACAGAGATAAATAAA
>Ga0209090_10001674_pt1 | contig 14196 bp, 8 predicted proteins | sample ArcticOcean_MG_C_9_FD_187432 | JGI IMG/M metagenome (GOLD analysis project Ga0209090, IMG submission 187432) | Marine microbial communities from western Arctic Ocean - ArcticOcean_MG_CB2_152 (SPAdes) (version 2) | ecosystem: Environmental > Aquatic > Marine > Oceanic | place: Arctic Ocean... | reverse complement strand
GGCCTCCGATCCCAACCGTAAAACATCTTTCGGAAAAGTCTCTGTTCTTATACGTCGCTATTCTCCGGTTCAAAAACGACCCTTTATTCGGTATCGGGTCGTGCGAGTGAGGTTTCAAGCCGTCGTGCGAGTGTAATTTGCGTCCCGTGGATATCTCTTCGTAATACGTGATGCCGTCTTCGTTTGACATCATTCGCTCGAAACCGTCCGGGACTTTTTCTTCATCGTCAACTTTGGAACGTCCGTGTCCGTGTCCTGTCATACTACTAATACTAATACTAATACTAATAATACTAACAAAAAGAATCAGAAAAGTGCTCTCTCTCGCGCGCTCTCTCTCTTCGCACTTTTTATGTGACGCGCAACACCGCGCGCGCAACAATGCGGTCAAGCCCCTAAATGATTTGTTTCTCTCGAAAGGTCGTGAAAAATTCATCCTCACAAAGAGACTCTCGAAACGCGAAAAGAGAGAGCACAGAAGAGAGAGGAAGCGTCGCTCTGGAGCAGGAGCAGTACTCTGAGCGCTGAGTTTAAGTCGTGTCTTTTGAATCGCGGTTTTTTTGTTATTAAATCTCTAGCTCTCTCTCTCTCTCTCTTCATACACGCGAAGAATTTAAGGGAGAGAGAGAGGGTTTCTAAAAACCGTCGTTGTATGGAAAAGAAGAGCGTGGAAGGCTCCTCCGAGTGTCAGAAGACCGTCGTCGAGGAACTCCGCTTTTCGAAAAGGAAAAGGCAGAGAAACAGACGCAAACGCGCGCCGAGATCGAGATCATCGAAGAAGAGGAGTCAGAAGAGGACGAATACGTCGTTGAAAACGAGCGCTCCTGAAATTGGTGTCGTACGTGGTGTTTCTGGTTGTGTGCTCGAAACATCATCGTCTCGAACGTCGAACGGTTTTGTCGTCGAGGAGCAAAAAAGAAGACGAATTAAGCAGCTCGTTCCGGAGAAGCTCGAGTATTTTTCTTTGGTTTGCGAAGGGAACGACGTAAACGACGAAAGAAAGGCGACATTAGTAAAGAAGTCGTTCGCGTACGTGTTGAAACAGAAAGCGCCGTCGAGTTCGTACAGAAAGTTTATACTGAAGAAACTCGTCCCGAAACTCGCCAAAGTCGGCTGCACGGGATATAGGAAGAGAAAGAATACTCGTAGTAAGGAGGAAGATATAATAATACGTAGTACAAAATGCGGTTATCTCCCAGAGAAGTGGACAAGCTCGCCTTGGCGCAAGCCGCTCACTTGGCGCAGAAAAGACTGGCGTCAGGGATTCGTCTCAATCACCCCGAGGCGACGGCGTTGCTCGCGAACCAGATTCTCGAGCTCATTCGAGAAGGTCCGGAAAACGGAAGCGAACAGTCCGTCGCACAGTGTGTGGAGAAGGCGAGAACGATTTTGGGGACGCGACAAGTCTTACCCGGCGTTGCGACGTTATGCGGGGAAGTCCAAGTTGAAGGGACGTTTACGGACGGAACGAAATTAGTCTCGGTGCACGGGCCGATTTGCCGCGAAGACGGAGATTTGGCGTTGGCGTTGAAAGGATCGTTTTTACCGGTACCGTCCACGGATGCGTTTCCAAAGACGACGTCTCCGGAACTGATTCCAGGCGAGTTAGAAACCGTCAAAGGTAGTTTGACGCTTTTGGAAGGAAGAAAAGTGAAAACTTTGCTCGTGACAAACACGTGCGATCGACCGATTCAAGTCGGCAGTCACTTTCATTTGGTGGAAACGAACAAGTCGTTGCGCATCGATCGAGTGAAGGCGTGCGGTTATAAGCTCGCCATTCCAGCAGGCACGGCTGTTCGATTTGAACCAGGGGAAACGAAAAAAGTTCAAATTTGCCCAATCGGAGGTAACTGCGTCGTAAAAGGTGGGAATAACGTCTGCGATGGCATGAAAATAACCTATCCTCTCAGCGAAAAGGATCAAAAGAAAGTGTTGGATTCGGTGACAAAAATCATGGGCGTCAACGCGCACCAGAGCGAAGACGACGACGAAGAGTCGAGCGACGCGATCACTTTACCAAGATCCAAGTACGCAGACATGTACGGTCCGACGACCGGCGATCGCGTTCGCTTAGGCGATACGGATTTATACATCACGGTGGAGAAGGATTACGCCACCTTAGGCGACGAGTGTAAGTTTGGCGGAGGTAAAACGCTTCGAGAAGGCATGGGACAAAACGCCGGTTTAGGCGCGAATGATACTTTAGATTGCGTCGTCACGAACGCGCTAGTCGTCGATTACACTGGAATATTTAAATGCGATATTGGTATCAACGACGGTATGATTGTTGGCATTGGCAAAGCCGGTAACCCGGACGTCATGGAAAACGTAACCCCGGGGATGGTTGTCGGCGTGAACACGGAGGTCATCTCCGCCGAAGGTTTGATTGTCACCGCGGGTGGTTTAGACACGCACGTGCACTTTATTTGTCCACAAATTTTGACCGAAGCTATCGCGAGCGGTTTGACGACTTTGTTAGGCGGCGGGACGGGACCAGCCACGGGTACGTGTGCGACAACCTGTACGCCGGCGCCGGAACAGATGAAGATGATGTTACAAAGCACGGATACGTTTCCCATGAATTTCGGGTTTACAGGTAAAGGCAACACGTCCGACCATAAAGGGTCTGGCTTGAACGAAATCGTCGAAGCTGGGGCAGTTGGTTTAAAACTCCATGAAGATTGGGGGACGACTCCGGCGGCTATCGATGCGTGCTTAACCGTCGCGGAAAGGGAAGACATTGCGGTGACTATCCACACCGATACGCTCAACGAATCGTGTTGCGTGGAAACATCGATTGAAGCGTTCAAAGGACGAACAATTCACACGTACCACAGCGAAGGTGCCGGCGGTGGTCACGCTCCGGATATTATCAAAGTTGCGGGTGAGCTTGCCGTGTTACCCTCATCCACGAACCCGACGAGACCGTTCACCAAGAACACCATCGACGAGCACTTGGACATGCTCATGCATTGTCATCATTTGGACAAGAACATTGCCGAAGACGTTGCGTTTGCGGAGTCGAGAATTCGCGCGGAAACGATCGCCGCGGAAGATGTTTTGCACGATATGGGCGCGTTATCTATCATGTCTTCCGATTCTCAAGCCATGGGTCGTGTCGGCGAAGTCATCACGCGCACGTGGCAAACGGCGCACAAGAATAAGCAGCAACGAGGTCCTTTGCCAGAAGACGAGGGGACGAATAGCGACAACTTCCGTGTGAAGCGATACATTGCGAAATATACAATCAATCCGTCCTTAGCTCACGGAATGTCGCACTTGATTGGTTCTGTTGAGGTTGGTAAGCTCGCCGATTTGTGCTTGTGGAAACCAAGCTTCTTTGGCGCCAAGCCGGAACTCATCGTCAAGGGTGGTCTCGTCGCTTGGGCGCAAATGGGCGACGCTAACGCGTCTATTCCATCGCCAGAGCCAGTTATTTCTCGTCCAATGTTTGCTGCCTCAAACGTGGGTAAAAGTTCGATCGCATTCGTGAGTAAGCTCGCGGCGAAAAAATCCGTCGGAAAGACGTACGGTTTGCAAAAACGCGTCGAGCCGGTGTGCAACATTCGCGGCGTCACGAAGAAAGACATGAAACTGAACGACGTCATGCCAAAGATTGAAGTCGATCCGGAGACGTACAAGGTGACCGCAGACGGCGTTGAATTGAAGTGCGAACCGGCCCAAGAGTTGCCGTTGGCGCAAAGATACTTCTTGTTCTAGAAGGTGAGATTGAATCTTTGAACGCGAAGTGCACTTTTATCATTATTTATTTATATTTATTATTATTATTATTATTATTACTAACGAGACCGAGATATCTTACCACAACGCAGTGGTACTGCGACGGGATTAGATATTAGATCACAGAAGGAAAACGTATTAGACAAAGAGAAGAAGAAGAAGAAGAAAGAGTACAACAATCATGAGGGACGATAACAACGATTTTTGGACGGCGTGGCAGCTGCTCGATCCTTTGCTCCCTACGGGCGGGTTCGCGCACTCCAACGGCCTCGAAGCAGCAACGCAATTTGGATTTATAGATACAGGTAACGGTTACGGAATAGACGTTTCGACGTTTGTTTCAGACATTGCTCGAAACGCGTGCTCGACACTCGCACCTTTTGTATTAGCCGCGAGAAACCGGTTCGATTCATCCTTATTGGAAGGAAGAGCAGAAGTCGAAGACATCTCGGCGTGGTCAAAAGAAAACGCGATTCTTCACGCCATGCTCACAGGGAACGCACCGGCTCTTCGGGCGTCTTTATCCACGGGTACGGCGCTCTGTCGAGCCGCCGTCGCTGCGTTTTCGGGAGACTCCTCGAGTATTTCGAAAAAGTTGAAGGCGCTTAAACAAGCCTCAAAACCAAACACTCGCGTCGGTCACCTCGCTTGCGTCTTTGGTGCCGTGTGCGGCATTTTAGGCATTTCCGAAAGAATAACGATTCGTATGTTTGTCTACGTGACTGTTCGTGATGCGTGCTCGGCGGCGACGCGATTGAACGTCGTTGGACCGCTCGAAGTGGCGTCGATTTTGCGAAAATCGACGAAAACGATGGAGGATATGTGCGAGGAAGCGATTAAAAGAGGAAGCGATGTTCAAAGTGCCGCTGTATCGGCACCGTTGGCAGAAATGTTCGCAGCTGCACACGATCAGTTGCATGGTCGTTTATTCAACAGCTAAGAATCGAAAATGAACGGTGGACGAGAACGAGAAGATAAAATTACGATGATGGAAGTCGAGAAAGAAACCGCCGCGTTTGCGGGTCTCATCGAGGTTTCCTTGCAGTCCTCGATATCTTCCGCGACGAAGTTGTTTTCGACCTATCCTTTGCGCATTTTGTATCCAAAAAAAGTGCAGTTTGACAAATCAGTCGATTGCGCTTGGTTTTATACCGTTTCATATGGGGGAGGTTTAGTTTCCGGCGACTTGGTGCCGATGTCGGTGGACGTGCAGAAAGATTGCACCGCGAGCGTGTGCACGCAAGGAACGACGAAAGTGTATAAAGCTATCAAACCATCATCGGCAAATGGTACCGGTAATGATGTCGACAGCGAAAACACCAAGACGACAAAGCAAACGCTCGAGGCAAAAGTTGGAACGAATGCGCTTCTCTGTTGGTTACCGGACCCGGCGCAGTGTTTTAAAGACGCAAAGTTTGAGCAAGTGCACGAGATTTCATTAGCAGATGATTCTTCAAGCTTATGTTTCGTGGATTGGATCACCGCTGGAAGAGTCGCACACGACGACGCGAGATGGGCGTTTAGGTCGTTTCTTACGCGAACGACCGTGACGACTGGAGATGATACCGTAAATGTCATCGAATCGCAACGACTGGAAAACGCCGCATCGAACGAGGAAGAGAGTCTCGCGAAACGCATGGCAAACGCACACGTCATCGCGAGCGTCATTTTAATCGGACCGAGAACGGAAGCTGCGCGTAAAAAGTGCGCGGAGTACGCGAAAGACTCGTCAAAAAGAACTACCAACGCCGCGAGTTGGTTGACTGCTAAATCACCGCTTCCGGCTGGCGTTTCGTACTCGCTCGCGACCGCGTCTGAATCCAAAACGCAAAGAATGAACGAGGAAGGGAACGAAAAGGATAGCTTAGTACTGAGAGTCTTAGCGAGCGACATCGAATCCGCCTACGCCGTTTTGCGCGAGTGCTTGCAGCCGCTCGAAACGGAAATCGGGTGCCCTCCATATAACGAAAGAGGAGGGAGTTGAGATGTTGGGATGCGTTGCGGGTGAGATTTTTTTTCGTGCCTGTCAGTTTTGTACATTTTTTTCCTTTTTGTAATCACCAAAGTCAATAATAAATATATCTTCGAGACGTATCAATGATCGAGTTCTAAATAGCTGCTTCTCCTCTTCATCCGCACTTCTTCGTGCAACGGTTCTTGCACCCAGTCGCTCTTTTCGTCGTACGTTCTGCTATGCACTGAGGTATCGTTCCCGCGCACGGAGTTGTCGTTTGAAACGTTATTCTTGGCGTATAACATGGCGTACAACATTTCCCCGTGGACGGTGCTTTGAACGACGTCTCTATTTTCACGCATTTGCGTGAACTCAGACACTTTCGTTTTGCTGGATGCAGACGCTTTGATGGCCTTGTACAAGTGGTCGTGTCTTCTGTGTAACGATTCGAGCTCTTTCAACTTTTCCAAATCAATCGTCAGCGCCAAAGAGCCGTGGAGATGACGCAAGCTTTCTAATTGCATGGCGACATCGCTCGCGTTGGACCGTCGCGCGGCGTCTTCTAAATCTTCAGCTAATACGTACGAGTCGTATAATATGGACGTGTCCGTATCGCTATCATCAACACAATCTCTTTCTCGTTGACTTCTCGATTTCTGTATGACGTTGACGACGCTTAAAATTTTAGACACAACCTTCGCGGACGCGCACACGGAGAGAAGATTGGCGACATGCTTTTCATACTCCACGGCTAATACTGATTTGGAAATCAACAACGCCTTGTTGTTGTTGTTGTTGTTGTTGTTGTTGTTGCTATTGCTACTCTTGCTCGTCTTTTTCTTTCTTTTGTCGTCGGCATCGTGTAACCAATTCTCACACGCTTTCAATATCGCCGCGCAACTCGGTCGTTTCTCGTAATCAATCGTCAAACACATTTTGATCAACTCGATAAACTTCTCGCTCGGCGCGGTTTCGATTAAAGATTCCGGTAAAATGCCTCGCAACAACTTCTGCCACGTTTCTTGCACTTGCACGCCTTCCGGGTAACCTGTTAATAAAACAATCATAACAACGCCAACCGCCCAATTATCGGTCTTTTCGTCGTACAATCCTCTGTTGCACATTTCCGGACTGGTGAAGAATTTCGTACCGTGGTACCCGCGAAGCTTTTCGTTCTTCTTACAAAACGAAGCCGAGCCGAAGTCGATAATCTGCAAGTGCGGTTCCGAATCAATCGTCCATTCATGTTTACACATGATGTTATCCGGTTTGATGTCTCTGTGTACGACTCCTAACGAGTGCATGAACGACACCGCGCTGAGTAACTGCGTGGCGACCAGTCGCCAATCGCGTTCGTCGAAGATCTTACGTTTCGAAATCGCATCGAACAACGAGGAGCCTTGGCAAACGTCCGTGACGAGATATATGATGCCACCACCGAAAAGTTTTCTCGATTTATCCTCGTAAACTGCTATTAATGTCGGCAAGTTCGGGTGTTTCCCGGACAACACGCGCAAGGTTTCAATTTCGTTTCGGATTTGGTGCGCGTAATCCACAGAGTTGACCACGGATTTTATCGCAAAAGCTTCTCCCGTATCGTTTATTTTCGCTCTAGCTAATCGAACGGATCCGTAAACGCCTCTTCCGAGTAAATCGCCAAACTCGTAATCGTCGAAAATAGTTTTTTCGTACTGCTCGTCAAAGACGCCGCCTTCGTGAACGGTAATATCGCCTTCGACAAACTCTGGAATCTGGTCTTCTTGCTCTCGCCCGCTCTTACTGCTACCCTTCAAACCTTTTGGCGAGCACACTCTCGTGTACACTTTTAACGTATCGCTCGTGCCGACGTTCATTCTGAACGCCTTTAAATACTCTTCCGGTTTCGGTACGTCGCAAACAATCAAGGTAATATCGTCGTGTCGTCCTCTTTTTTCGAGAACTCTATCCACCACCGCGTCCACGCACTCGCTCGCGTGTTTATGTTTGGAACAGATCTTGGATATTTCAGAATCGTTCAGCGCGGCAAAGACACCGTCCGAGGCGACTAAAATCCTCGCGCCGTTTCGAGGTAATTTCACTCTCGTGCACTCGGGCTCGCTAATAATCGCGTCTTTGAGCATGAAATTGCCGATTGCTCGCGAAACCGCGATTCCCCCGGGGTACATCCGCAACGGCCCAGCCTCTTTCCCACTTCTGTTATTCGACATTCGTGCGAGTCTATACCCAGCCGAAACCAATCGTTGCGCTTCTAAAGGATCATCCGGCGAGTGTTCTCGAGCTAATCTTTGGTACTTAGTATCATCCCCTTCCGAGAAATCTTCCTTATCGTCCGGGTGCGGCAGCATTAAACACGAGCTATCCCCTACGTTCGCGCATACGATATAAAACGACGCGCTCTTAACATCTTCCTCGTCGTCCGTCACGCCTCTTTGTACTAGAACCGAACACATCGTCGATCCGCCTTTGGGAAACTTCCCTTGCGGATTTCCAAAACATCCTCCGAAACATCCGCCGGCGCCTCGATCGCTCTCCTTATACGCCGTCTCCATCGAGCTCACCGCTTCGGACAACACGGATTCCAAATCGTGAATTATCTCAGCGTTCTCGTCGCTCGTATTCATCATCCTCTGCCTCGCTCTCTCCTTCCCTCGCGTGCTCCCGTGGACGCTCAAATCGTTCTTGAATTTCGTCTGTTTCTCCACCGCCGACTTCAAGTGTTCCAACCACCTCTGTTCGCAAAAACTGCTCGCCGAATTATCCACGTGCCCATCGAACACCGTAAACGTCGCCGTAATCGACCCTGGTTTTGGCATCGGCAAAGCTAACAACTCTTTCTCGTCGTCGTCCAAAAAAAGCGCTCGCAAATCCTCACACGCGAGGAATCGATCCTCGCCTTTCTTCACGATGGTTCTCACCGCCCAGTGGTGATTTTCGGATTGATTTTCTCCCTTCCCCCCGGGGGAGAGATGCTTCCCGGAACGCACCGAGGAATCGCCCGGGTCCATCTTTAAAAGGTTTACTCCCATTATTATTATTCGTATATAATATCGTATCAGTTCTCACCGCGGGAGTCGTTCTTTAGTGGTAGTATGTTCTCGTTTTTCGTCATCTCTCCGTTCGTGTGTCTTCTTTGCGCTCGTCGCTGTTGTGGGGTCTCTCTCTCTCTCTCTCTGAGTCAGCATATACGAGACAAAAAAACACAAGAGAGACAGAGACAGACAAATGCTTTTTATATACAAATTTATATCACAAAAATACTTATTTACGGAGAAGACAGACACAAATACAAAATTAAAAAGGCCCGACGCTTTCAAACTCGATGAATTCCACCGGTTCGTCGCCGATGACGCGAGCTTCGTGCCCTGGTTCGCACAAGTAGCACATACCCGCCTTCGCGACGGTTTCCGTTCCGGTTTCGACATCCGTCATTCCAAACGTACCGGATTTAATAAAGCCGACGTGCCTGGCGGGACACGCGGTGAGATGTTGTTTATCTTCCGGTAACAACGCTTTCGCCCCAGTGGCCCAGGTCCATCCAGGCTGAAGATAACACACCATGCCTTTCGCTTGTTTGTTACCGAGAAAGCACACGCACGCTTTCCCGTTTTTCATCTCTTTGGTAGTGACGTTCGGGTCGTCGAACCGTTTCACGTCGAACGACGCGTTGTTTTCCTTCGCTTCTTCGGAAGTGTCGTTGTTCATGTACGTGGACGCGCCTCCGGCCGAAGCGGCGCCTTCGACTTTCGAGACGATTTCAAACGCTTCCACGTCCGATTTCGTTTCCGTGAAAATGTGTCCGGGTTCAATCAAGTAAGAGTCGCCTTCTTTTATGTCAAACTTCGTGCCATCGTCCATGACGACGTTCAATTCGCCTTTCACGCAAATGCCCACGTGTCTGGTTTGGCACGTGGCCGGCGCGCCCGGGAGGATTCCCATGCAGCTTTTCCAATCGACGCCTTTAGTCACTTCGATTTTCATGCATTGACACGTACCAAAGTCAACCACTTTGGCGTTCACTTTTGGATCTTCCGCGGAAGGCATTTGCTTCAAAACGGACGGTTCGTCGAACGATTGCGCTTTAATGATCCCCATTCTTTGATAAATATTCAAAGTTTTCTTCTTTTTATGGGTATGTCGCGTGTTCGTGATTAATACTATAAGCTTTGGGTGTGTGTGTGTGTGTGTGTGTGGTCGAATATAAATTGTGCGCTTAATTGCACAATAATATTACGTCATTTTACCACACAATTAAGTGTTCTTGATGAACTAAAAAACCCTAAATGGAAATTACGAAACTCCCCACCCCAAGAGACCAAAAGACGGCGCAAAAGGTTCAGAGAAAAACAAGAGTAAACACGGCGAGACACACATACAATGGAAAACGCGAAGAGAGAGGCAGAATTAAAGATGAACGAAGGAAACGGAGGAGGTATTCCAGACCGCCACAGACCTTTAAATCTCCCCCAATGGGGCGTCCCCGGTCTCGGTTTACGCCAACTCTCCCCGGTGTGGTCCGATTTGCGCGTCCTCAGTTGGCTGTTAGGGCTCTGCGTCTTGTTTCCAATCGTCTGTTTCTGGATAAAAATGAACGCGAGAAAGAACAAAGAGATACAAGGAAACGCGTATTTAGCCGCGTTTCAGTTGTTATACTTAATGCCCACGTTTCATATCGTCGTGAAAGCGACGCAGATTTGGTATTTCGATGGTTTAGCGCAGAAGGAAACGACCGCGTTCGAGCGAGTGTTTGAGAAAGTGGACGGCGCGAGCGGAATCGCGAAGATCGCGTTCGCGTCTCAAATTTGGAAATTTTTCATCTCCATGGGCGAGTTTGATCTCGCGTGGCCGGAATTTTTAGGTTCGCAGTTATTATCTACGGTGCTGAGTTATTGGACGATGAGTGTTCCGTACATGCAGTATTACGCGGTGTATTATTTCGGCGTGTGCGAGTTAACGAATTTGCCGCTCGCGGCGATTGATTTGGGGAGGTATTATCCCTCGATCGGGAGTGGGATGAAGGGAGTGGTTGATCTCGGGTTGAAGGTTCTTTTTGCCAGTCTTTTTATCTATTTTCGAGTGTACGGTTGGTTCTTTATGAGTAAGCAGGTGTACGAAGACACGATGTTCATTTTAGACGCGAAGAATTTACCCGCCGGGTTCGAGTATCCGTGCCCGAGGGAAGTGGTCTACGGCGTCGTGGTCATGCTCGGCATGTTTTCGTTGTTGAACGTGGCGTGGTTGTGGCAGATTGCGAAAGAGGCGAAAACGACCTTGTTTGGTGGAAAGAAGAAGAAGGGCAAGTCCTCATCATCGAATAGTAAAAGGAGCGCAGCTAGAGGTCAACCGCCGGCGAGAAAGGGGACCAGGTCGTCCGCGAGGAAAAAGACGAATTAGATTTTAAACTCGTTGTTAATATTATGATCATTATTTGTAGTGCAAATAATAAATTAAATAAATTAAATATCAATCACTATCATTAATTTTACGATGCTCTTTCTTTGACTATCAAAGATCGTTCGATATTTTGAAAAGTCGCGTGCGCGCGTCGACACCTCAGTCGTTTGCGTACAAGAGCTCGTCGTCGTAAATATAAAATATTTACGCAGAGTCGCTCGCCTTGGCACCGGTGAATATACCCTTGATGACGCCGCCGAGAGTTTCTCTCGATTCGTACAACGGCAAGACAATGATGACGACCGTCGCGAGGAGACCCCACGCCAAGGCGATGGAGACCCACAAGGTGAAGTAACCTTCGGAGAAGACACCGCAGGTGCCGTCGCCGCAGCCAGCCGGCAAGGACAACAACGGCCAGATGAAGATCATGACGACGGTGAAGCCGACGCCCCACTTAGTGATCCACTTCAAGGAGGCATCCAGCATAGCTTGGTCGTTTTCTTCCGGATCCAAGTCTGGAAGCTTGTCATCGATCAAAGCGATGCCATCCTTCAAGGTGTTGAAGTCGAAGTTTTGCGGGTTCATCATGGAGATGACCGCGCAGACGATACCGGACATGCCGATCGCCATGACGTTACCGGCCAACATCGGGTAGTCATTCCCCAAAGTGTCCAAGTTAACGGTACCGTGCTTGCCGTCAGCATCTCTTTCGAAGGTGGCGCAGACAATCCAGGTAATCAACGCGGAGATTTGGCCGATGACGGCACCGGCGATGGCGCCAGTCGCCGAGGCGTCCTTCCAGGTCAACACAAAGGCAACCGGCATGACCGCGGAGCCGATGAAGATACCCATCATCAAATAGACAAAGCCCAAAGACAAGCCCAATTCAAAGAGGATGATGGACAAGACGCCCATGAACAAACCGAAGCCCAAGATTGCAACTCTGGAAACCTTCAAGATTTGCTCACCAGTCGCCTTCGGGTTGATGTACTTCTTGTAGATGTCGTACGCAATCAAGGAAGAGACGGCGATTTGTTCCGCGGAACCGGTGGAAGTGATGGCCATAAACAACATAATGGTGATCATCATGGCACCACCCTTACCGAAGAAGTGAACGGCGGCGGCCGGCGGGACCAAACCGTCGCCGGCTTCGCCAGAGGTGACCGGTAAATCCATTGCGACGGTGGCTAAGCCCATGGCGGTGGCCAACGCGAACGGAATGGTAAACCAGACCAAACCACCCAACAAGTAACCCTTGGTGGAGGAGCTCGGCTTGGCGGCGATGGCAGATTGCCAGTAAGATTGATCGACAAAGACGGTACCAAAGTTACCGACGATGTTGATGATACCGAAAATGATACCGCCCTTGGACAACATGGTCAAGAACGAACCGCCTTGGTTGTCTTTGACTGGACCGCAGTTTTGCTTCGCCGGGATTTCTCCAAGTGCTGCTAAATCTGATCCAAGTGCTGCGCCTTTGCAGTCTCTCGTGGAGCTGGAAACCGCTTCCAAAGCTTTGTAGACCTTGCTCGGGGAGCCGACAATGTCGTCGCTCGAGGCGTACACTTTGAACAAAAACGTAACTAACACGGCGAAAATGATCGCGGTGTGCAAGTACGACGCCATAAACGTCGCCTTCAAGCCGCCGGCCATCGTGTACACGATAACGCCCAACGGAATCAAGAAACCAGCGGTGTAGATGTCCATACCAGTCAACGCGTTCACAGTGGCCGCGCCGCCCAAAATCAACATAGACGAAACGATGATGTTCGTCAAGAAGCAAAAGAACAAGAAGACCTTGTGAGCGGTGGAACCCCATCTGGCGTCGATGATCTCACAAATCGTGTGCGCGTTCGGCGCATACCTCTTCACTTGAATCGCCAAGATGCCAAACAAAAGCACTTGGATGGTGGCACCGGACGCGTACCAAAACGGACCAGAAACACCATACTTATACGCAACGTTCGAGGACTGTAACAAAGTCGCGGCCCACGTCCACTGCGAAACGATAACCGCCGCGGTCAAACCCGTCTTCACCGTACGACCGGCGGTGTTGAAAAATTCAGACGAGATGTTCGTCCCGTTGAATCGTTTGTCCAAGTAGACCAAGAGAGTGGTGATCAAAGAGAAACCAATCCCGAAGCCGAGGACGATGCCGTAACCGGCACCTTCGGAAAGTACTGCGTCGCCGCCGAAAAACCTATATTATTATACGTTTTGTATTACGAGAAGAGAAGAGAGTTATGGTCAGTCAAGCGATCTCGTTTTTTTTGTTAAAAAACCAAAAGGCGTTTTTTCGAAATGAAGGCGACTTTTCGCGCGCGAAAAGTACCCCTTTAATACCCGCAGCACAAACCTTCTTGTGAAAAGGAGGTTGATGATCTTCGCGCGCGAAAATGGCCGACTGAACAAAGTCCGATCTTCACGAGAAAGAACAAAAACGAAAGATGGTGACTTCTTTCGCTCTTTTCTTCTTTCAAATCGAAGTTGAGGACGTTTGGACGGTCAGACAGCGCGCGACGACGTTTCGGGGAAAAATTGCATCATCCTCGGCGAGGACGACTCATCGGAGAGGATAATGAAATGAAAAGATATGTTTTGAAAGGGCGACTTACGAGGCTTGCTTGAGGCATGGCGACGCGCCTTCCACCGTCGTGTAATAATACTCTCGGGCACCGATTGTACCACCGCCCGTGAGGGGGGTGAGCTTGAAAGCTTCTTCAGTACACGCATATGTAGTCATAGTGAGAAACTATTTATGTGTACTAATTAATGGCGATTGCAGAGGTAAAGTTCAGCAGAACTTTTTTTTTTCCCCAAGTAAGTTTCCTTTTCAATAGAACTCCTTTAAACTGTTGATATCTAGGGTGTTTGGGTCTTATATTTCAAGTGAGGCCGTCGTTAGAGAGACTGAGAGAAGGCGCGAACACGTAGAACACCCAAAAGTCCCTTTTCTCGCGTCCCAAAGTTTTTTTGCTTTTTTTTCAATCGTCGTATCATCCCCTCTCTTTAAGCGTGTGTGTGTTGGAAACTGATGCTCACTTTTCGCACGCACGCGGAAGTAGATAATAGAACTCTTTCTTTCTCTCGTTTTGTGTTTAATGATAATA
>Ga0209090_10001654_pt1 | contig 14316 bp, 35 predicted proteins | sample ArcticOcean_MG_C_9_FD_187432 | JGI IMG/M metagenome (GOLD analysis project Ga0209090, IMG submission 187432) | Marine microbial communities from western Arctic Ocean - ArcticOcean_MG_CB2_152 (SPAdes) (version 2) | ecosystem: Environmental > Aquatic > Marine > Oceanic | place: Arctic Ocean... | reverse complement strand
CAAAAGTATAGGAACAAATGGAAATAAGTTTGGAATGAAACTATGAATTATTCCGATTATAAAAACAGCCAAAGATAAGAAACTCAAATATAACCCTAGATATAAATGTTTCAAATAACTTATTTGACTTCTACCTAGATGATTACTTTCCCATATGAGTTCTTTTTTCATCTTAATCCACTCCAATTCATATAGGGGTCATTGTACATTTCCATTTGAGATTGTTCTTTTCGCCATTGTTTAATTTCATCTGCACGAATATCATCTAATACATGTTGAGGAATTTTTTCGGTTTCTTTAATCATATGATCATTATATTTCTTTTTTTCTGATCCCATTTCATTCCTTCTTCTTAAATTTATTTTTGTAGAGAGTTGTCGGATTTTCTGACAACCAATTATTGGGAGCTTCTTCTGCACATCTTTCTGAACAAGCATACGCACTATCTTCAGGATTATTCCAAAGATGACTTATATCAATTCCTTTTCGTATAACTGTTCCACAATTACTGCAAATCATAATATACTTCTTAACAATTATTTTTAACCTTTACTTATATGGTATCAAAATCGAGAAGGAGTGTCAAGACATTTATGGCATTACACCAACTATATGTGTACGATTATAACCAAGGCTTGCATTAATTGCAGTATGAAGTTTTGTTGTATCTACCAAATATGCAGAACCATCAGCAGGTAAATGGTGGGCATATTGATCTATCATAATAAAACAATTTTCATTTGTATCTATTGGTATATGAATGCGTTTTCTTGGATCTGCATGTAATGATAAACACGTTTTAGGTTTTAAAATCATAACACGGGTTCTGAACATATTCAAATCTTCTATTATAGAATTTGTATAATCAAGTTCAGAAAAAAGAAATACATTAAAATCTTCTTCTTCAAATCCTTGGGTACCACCCTCTGTCACATGTTTTAGAGTTCGACTTCCAAAATAAGGATCCATGTCTGAATGTATTCCTTGCAAACAAATTTGAACCGAAAGATGAGGATCGTCCATTTGATCTTGAAATTGATCTTCATTAACAACAAATGTTTGAAGTTCAGTATAAATTCTTTCAGAATCAATATCAGTCTTTATTGTTTTCATGTTGCTCTTTGTATTCTGGTTCTCATAATATTTTTTCCATATATCATTTCAACTTCCATAACACCAGCTATAGGAGCAATATCCATTTCTTTCGCCCGTCTCACCTTAAAATTAACTTCTCCCCATTTATCTAAATCTTCTTCAGAAATTGCATCACTAAAAAATTTACAAAATTCTTCAAACGATTTAGAATAATGCTGAGAGGTTTCCCCTCCTTGTTTAATCATTTTATTATTCCTTCTAAGAAGAGTTGGGTAGGGCCTAGACTATTCCATCCTCATCCCGTTGCACGTACGGTGGGCCTTTTTGGATAGACGCCTTAACTTCATCTAGGTAGGGTCACTTACTCGCACTCAGGTCTAGGAGTCCGTCCCTCCTCCCTGGCTTTAGTGTCGTTTGCCCAACTCTAATTCTTTATTAACTGTTTATCGTGTATGATATCATTCAACTCACCAGATTCAAAAGACTCAATTACAATATCACAACCACCAATAAATTCTCCCTTAACATATAATTGCGGAATAGTTAGCCAATTAGAAAAATCTTTAATGCCTTGTCTTAATTCTGGATCTGATAATACATCTCTTGTTTCATAATCAGCACCTAATTGCTCTAATATGTTTACGCATTTTGCACTAAACCCACATTGTGGAGCATATGGTGTTCCTTTCATATACAATAATACATCATTTTCTTGTATGTCTTGTGCAATTTTTTTTTGATAATCTTCTTCTACAATTTTAAATTTCATTTTAATCTTTTACTTAATTTTTATTTAAGAGCAATCGCTCCCACGAATGCATGATTTCTCCAAAACGGTTGTACTGTAGAAAATCCCGCATTTGATACCATATGTTCAACTTCTTCCCATGTATTTGGTTTCATCATATGTCTTAATGTACGTTCTTTATCCATAATATCTTCTGTAGTAAATTTACCTACTGATCTTTTATAATCATAAAAATTAAAAGTAATCATTTCTTGAACCAATGCGCTTTTACATATTGTCTTCTCTGCAAATATAAAAGCACCCCCCTCGTTTAATCCAGAATATATATTTCTTAATACTTCCATTCTGACTCTTTTCGACATAAACTGCAAAGTAAATATCGATGTAACAAGGCTTGTTCCCGCCCAATCTCTATATTTTATAATATCTATTGGATGTTTAAATTCTACATCATGTCCTTCTTTTTTTAATTTGGATTCTCTCTTGTCTAAATCTTTTTTAAATCCATCCGCAATTTCTACGCCAACATATTTTGCGTTTTTACAATGATCTGAATTATAATTCAATATTGCTTCTGTTAATTTTCCTGTAGAACATCCAATGTCTAATATTTGTGTACCATCTTCAACGAAATATCTAGAAAGAGAAACAACATCTGCTAATAGATCAGAATATCCTCTGACGGATCTATTAATGTGTTCATCAAATCCTTCTTCTCTATGTGCAAAAGTAAAATCAGCCATTTTTCTTTTTCATGTATGGGGGTCCAGACTTTGTTTCACTACTCTTAGTCCACACAGAAGGTGATTGTCGTTCTGGATCATATTCAACTTTCTGAATAACCACTTGATCCTTCAACATTGCTTCTGTTCTCTTTGCTTTCCAATCAACAAAAACTCTTTGTATAAATTTACGCCTATCTTCTTTATTTAGGTCTGTCTTTTTATAAATCTTTGTGACGGGTTTAACTTTCTCTATCATATTTTTCTTTATCTAATTGTTTTAATTCTCGCATTGGATGTCTGCCTTTTATATTTCCCATCCAACGAATCCCAGTACATAAAGTACATCGAGGACTACGTTTTCTCCACCCTGCTCTACCTCGTTTACCTACTCGTTTCTTTTTCAAATTGTCCCCTAAAATATACCTTACACTCTTCAGATATCTCTACTCCTTTTTCAGAGCATTCCATCAGTTCTTTGTTATAGATTTTCTCTTTTTTGTCCCTCTGTCTTTTTTCATAGGCTTCCATCCATTCAACGTTCTGTTGCTTATTCTTGTTCTGCATAGCCTTGACAATACTTTCATGTTGATCATCAAAATATTTTCCGAAAGAAGTCATTGTTCCTTTTTATGATGGATAAGTTAATCCTTTATCTATTATCATTCCATTTAATCTGTCTCTAAGTTCTTCTAATAGATGTACGTGATGAGTGGGGGCTCCATGTTTCAACTTGTTTCTTAAAAGTAGATCCATGTCCCATGCAACAAGAGCCCAATCCATTGCTTTTGAGGCCACATCAAACTCTTCTTTATCTTCTGGTAAATTAAATTTTAGTATTGCTTCCATTATTTTATTTCTCTATTCTATTATAACTGGTTTCTTCGGCTCTGTCAACCTAATAAATTTCATCTACGGAAACCCATTGCATTGTTTGTTCTTCGCCAGTCCATCTAGCAGAAACAATTGGATAAGTTTTCCAGGCCCTTGCTACTGCCTCTTCTCCACCACGACATATCTTTTTCGTTCCATCTTCAAATGTTAGTTCTACTACTTTAACTTGTTCTACTATCATAAATCACCCAAGAGTATACCAAATATTTAAAGTATATCTATTCATACTTTCTATTGGAGTAACTCCATGATAATGTTTTTTACCATCAAAGCACAATAATCTACCGGTCTTTGGAGTACAAGTCATTATTTGATTTGTATCTTCAAACACTAAAGTTTTTCCTCCTTGAAAATTTTGATTTAAATATGTTATTGATGTATAGTTAGTTTCTATTCTTGTTTTATCAATATGAAAATTTTGTTTAGAATCTTCGGGCCAAAGAGATAAAGTCGCTGATTCCATAAAATATTTTTTGTTTGTTATTTGATTAATTCTTTTGTTTGTTCTTGCACATATTTCATGACAAAATTCTTTATCATTTAAATCTATTTCAATCTCATATAAATGTAAAACATGAATATCTCTATGTTTTTTTGATCTAATAGACCAATCACCAAATATTCTAATTAAATTTTCACATTCCTCATCTTTAAGGAAAGTGTCTTCTATTCCTATCACAATAAAGTTTTATTTATTGATGCAATAGTCTGTACTGGATCTTTTGCTTTTGTGATACTCCTACCAATAATCACATAATCCGCACCCATATCCTGAGCTTGTCTAGGGGTGGTTATTCTTGCTTGTCCACTATTGGATGACTTGAAAGTTATTCCCGGACATACTCGTAACATGCTATCACATCTTATATCTTGTGAGATATCTGAAATATCTTGGGCACTACAGATGATACCAGCAAATCCATATTTTTGTATTCGTTTAGTATTTCTTTTCCACATAGCATGTGGCATTTCTCTAGTAATTTGATATTGTTCTTGACCATTCCATGATGTAAGATATGTCACACCGAGAAAATTAATATCTTCTGAATATTGATGAATGTTTTGAAACACTTCTTCGTTATTAAAAGTGTTAATGGTAGTCATAGTCGCACCCTTGCTAATAACATATTCTACAACAGAACATACAGTAGCGGGAGTATCCCAAAGTTTTAAATCTATAAAAAGGTCTCCATCATATTTTTCAAACATAGAAGTGGAGTCAAGCAGAGTATGATTTATTTTAAATCCATCAACAAAAGGCCCGAGTTGTACCATTGTCTCAAGAGCTTTATTAGATGACATATTATCTAATGCAACTATAATTTTCATGATGTTTCATCCTTATATAACGCCTTCATATACAACCAAAAGGCTACAGTAGATTCGTCTCCTTCATGTCTAGTCTTTTTCATGTTATTCCATTACTTTTATTGTTTTGAAAAAACCATGCTTCATCAGGAAATTTCTTTCCAATCAAAGGATCGTTATTAGTCTTTTTTAACATATTGATGGTATCCTTTTTTTGATGTTCTGGTAGGGTCTTGATTATGCGCTTGACTGTTCCCCACTCTTCATTTAATGCATGTCTCTGTAGAATCTGTAACATTTCATGTTGTTGTAAATGTTCTGGGTGTTTAATCTGACCATCTGGATGAGGACTTGTTATATGACCCAGTTCTTTATCTGCTCGCCTCTTCTCTGTTGCATTCTCAAAATTAAATTTATACATCAGTATGTTTCTTTAATTGAATCACATAGTCCTAGCTTCTTTGATTCTTTAGCAGAGAGCCATACATCATGTGGAGGTAAAAGATATTCTCTAATTTCTTCTTCTGATAGTCCAGTACATTTTTTATAGTGATTAACCATTCTGTCAGTAGTTAAATCATACTCCTTTACCATTGCGAACAATTCATGTTCTTTACCAAATGATCCCCATGAATATTGATGGGAAAGAATAGAAGTATTAGGAGTAAGAATTCTTCTTCCTTTTTCACCAGAGATAAACATTAACAATCCACAAGATGCAATCATACCCATACCTATTGTACGAATGGGAATCTTAGATCCTTTCATAATATCTACTAATGCAAAGCAAGCATTGAGATCACCTCCAGGACTACAGATAGCAAGAGTTAATTCTTTATGTTTCTTTTTTTTATTAAAATTCTCTGCAATAATCCAGTCTATCAAGGGCTTCATTGTGTCTTGTGTCACATCACCCATGAATGTTTTAAATCCTCTAACAGATAATTCTGCTTCTGGATCTCCTGGACTTTGCTCTTGTTGTTGTTTATGTTCTTCGTTATCCATATGTAAACCAATCAGGTGTTTGACTATAATTCCACTTTGCTATATTGCTTTTTTCTAACATGTAATAATTACGATATGCATCCACTGTATCTATTTTTTTACAATGATCTGGCATACATTGTGGTGGATCAACCCACCCCTCTGTTGGAATATTTAGAGGTAAATTATATAAATGTCGTTTAAGAGTTTTCCATGACTTATGAGTTTTCCCATATCTCTTTGTATATTCCATACTTAAATGTGCAAACAATTCATAGGTCCATTTATAATGATCTTTAGAACTTCGCACCCATTTTGCAGTAGGATGATTCTTATGTGTTGCCCTATACAAATCATCCACAGCATCGGGATTTAATTCTCGATGTGCAGTAGATAGTAATTGAGCAGACTCTATAATCATTTTAACAACATGCTTATCACAATGATAAGAAGCGCATGTTTTAGTATTCTTGTCTAGATAAAATATATTCATGAGCCAAAAAGTTTAGAATTTGATTCATCTATTCCGCCATGCTTAGTAATCACTTGATCAATAACAGAACATGGCACATAACCATAGACAGTACCACAGAGATTGTCTGGATCTTCTGCATACGTAGTAAGCAATCTTTCTTCTTCTGAAGGAAAGCCAACTTCTGCATCTTCATAATCTTCTGCTATATCTTTTGGTGTACTGTACAAACTTTGTCCCGCCTGAACAGACATTTTAAATCCATCTTTACAAACTATATGAGGAACAAAGGATCTGGTAAAGCCTGGCAATTTACTCAATTTTCTATATTTTTTTATAAACTCATTAATAGTCATTTCAAATATACCATTTCATTGTGTCTGGAATTGTCTCTGGAATTCCTAATTCTTCACGGATTTCTTTATCACCATTTTCCGCAAAGGTTTCTATTTTATTTTCAATCAATCTCATTGCATGAAGTAATGCACGTTGAGATCCAGTTGTACCACCACAGGAACATGCTTCTAGTGTTCTTGTTCCTTCATTGTATTGATCATTAATATGATTCAATTCAGAAAGCAAATTATATAATTCTTTTTTACATGGCTCCATTTATGATCTCTATTTTTTCTTTTAATAATTCTATTACTTTCTTCTTCAAAACTCGGGGTCGGATATGTTTTTTTCCTTTTATCAAAAACACTTCTTCCCTCCTATTAGTTTTTATTTCCTTATATAGATTATCATACTTTTCTAATAAATCTTCTAATTCATCTTTCACTAAATTTATATAATATTGATTTGCTGTATTATCTACTTCGGTAACCGCCTGTACACATTCTCCTAATGTAATTGGACCACTAAGACCGTTAGAATTATAATCCTTCATATCTTCCTTTTATGTCACAAGTCAACCAGACTTGCCCTTGCTCATCGGTGATACCACGATATAATCTAGTTGGATATTCTCGGTGCGATGGACGATGTTTTTTCATGTATTCTTTGTCGGGCTTATTGCCTTGATGATCTAGAACTTGTGTGCCGTAGCTATTGAGCATTTTACTTTCTCCTGCACCAGTATCATAATAGTTCCAACAGTCTACTTCAGATGTAAATTCTTTATCTATTATATACTTAACGGGACTCCATGTCAAGACAATTGCAATCCATTTTCCATTATTACTAGCTAAATTAGTTCTTGCTTCATTTCCTGTTTCATTAGAAGCGACCAATTGTGAATCTTCTGCATCCGCAACATTTGCACATCCACTAACTAAAGCCAATGCTCCCACTATTAGAATAATGAGGGCGTGCCGTCGGAACGACACTCCGAGCCCCCAAATAATTTCTGTTATAGTCATGAGTCATGCATCAAATCCTATGGGGTATGGAAAGAAGTGATTCCAGGTTGCATCGTTCCATTCCTGTCTATTCTCTACATATCGTAATTCAAGCAAATCACCGATAGATACTTTATAGTATTCTTTGCAATTATCACAGATGAAGTATTCTATCGCTAATTGATGCAACCAGTAAATATTCTGATATGGCTGGGAGCAGTAATCACACCTATAACACATGTTAGTATGCGTAAGGTCTTTAAAACCGTTGTGATTTTTACCTAGCTGTGGCTGTATATTGCTCATATCATTCGACTCCAGACAATATGTCATACCTTCTCTTCTCAGATAGTTCTAGTTCTTTCATGAGTTCATTATTTACATTCACCAGATAGTCGATCCGGTTTAAGTACTTGGCTTCCACTTCTTTTTTTATTTTACTATAGTAGACAGCTTCCGCAAGTCCTTTGTGGTCATTGTGTTTCATGCTTTAAATCTTCTCTAGGAATTACTTGATATCCAGACTTATTGTAAGCTATTGCTATTGCAAAACCTTCTGGAGTTTTTACTTCTCGTTCTGGTACGATTCTTCTAAACCCTTTTAATTTCATCATACGTTCTGTATAATTATCTGGCACATCTTCTAAAGTGGATCTTCTACGATAGATAGGTTCTTTGATATTAGCAGAAGTTTTTTTGCCTAGTATTGGATCTATTGGTTCATCTTCTTCTTGTTCAAAATAACAGCCGGGAGCTACTTTCATATTATTGATTTTAGTATCAAGTTAAAAATTACCATTAATTGAATGAATTTCATCTTTAATTTTTTCTATGTACACAGTGGCATCCATAAGTTCTTCTTGAAGATGCTGAAGCCATTCTATAGTTGTAAGATCGATACGTTCAGTATTCACTCCATACTTAATCATACCTTTTTCTTCTCTGGCTCTTAACTGACTAATCACATTATTCACATTTTTATCAAATTTTTTATCAATCATTTTCTATTTGTTCGTTATGAGGTGGAAGTGTATCATGATATGGCCAAGAATGTTTATCAGTCTCTAGCTTCGCCAGATATTCTTTCTGCCGTCTATGATCTTTTAATGCATTCAAAGTTTTAATTAAATCATCTAAATCATCATTAGTCAGATAAGGAAGAAAACTATGAATGGCCAATAGGATGTTCTGATGAGAATACATTATCTCTTTTCCATCCAATATTATTCTGCAAGTAGAACCTGTAGTCTTAACTTTTAAATCATCATCCATACTGCAATTATTATCTCAAATATAGGAAGGAGAGTCAAGCTAATTCAATGCGATGACCATTTCACAGTTGACAAATCAATACCCTCCTGTGTCATTTCATAAAGCGGTGACATTTCACGAAGGCGTTTAACTGCAGATACTATTTGATCGGCAGTATAATCAACCTCTTCAACGGTAGTAAAACGTCCCATGCCGAAACGAATGGACGAATGTGCTAGATCATCTCCAACTCCCAATGCTCGTAAAACGTAAGACGGTTCCAAACTTGCTGAAGTGCAAGCTGATCCAGATGAAACCGCAAGTTCACTCACGCCCATCATAAGGCTCTCACCTTCAACATAAGCAAAACTTACGTTGAGATTATTTGGAAGACGGTCAGTCGGATGACCATTGAGAAAAATATAATCTAATTCAGAGGTTAACCTGTCGAAAAGCCTTTGGCGTAATCCTATCAATCGTTCTGCTTCTGAAGCCATTTCATCCATTGATAGTTCAAGAGCTTTAGCGAATCCTACGATTCCTGTTACATTCAAAGTTCCGGAACGCATACCTCGTTCATGACCACCACCAAACATGATTGGTGACAAACGGACACGTGGTTTTTTACGCCGAACATACAATGCACCAATACCTTTTGGACCATACATCTTATGTGCAGTCATTGAAAGAAGGTCTATCTTCATCTCATCTACATCAATTGGTATTTTTCCCACAGCCTGCGTTGCATCTGTATGAAAAAGCACTCCTCTTTCCCGAGTGAGTTCACCAATGTCTTTGAGAGGATTCAATGTACCGATTTCATTGTTGCCAGCCATTAGTGAAACCAAAATCGTATCATCACGAATAGAATCTGCCAATTGATTCAGATCGATACATCCATTCTTATCCAAATTGAGAAATGTTATTTCGAAACCCTGTTGCTCCAAAGCATAGCAAGGATCAATAACTGCCTTGTGTTCAATTGGACTTGTTATGATATGTTTGCCCTTTTTTTTATAAAAGTTTGCTACTCCTATAATAGCTAAATTGTTTGATTCAGTTGCTCCACTGGTAAAAACAATTTCCTTACCACCTGCACCTATTGCATTGCCAATCGATTCTCGGGCATCCTCAACAACCTTCTCAACTTGCCAACCAAATGAATGATTACGACTTGCGGCATTTCCAAATGATTCCGTAAAAAACGGCATCATTGCTTCGACCACTTTTGGATCAACTGGAGTGGTTGCATTGTAATCAAGATAAATGGGTAGTTTTAAATCACTCATCACACTTCACCCTAAATTTTGTAATTTTTCGCTCTTCTACAAAAGCAATTAAATCTTTCATACGTTTAAAGTATTTCTTAAAATCGTAACCAGGAGATTCCTCCATCTTATAAGTTAAGAGTATCATATTGGTAAACTCGTTCCGACAAATTTAGTTGCAAGATAGTTCTTATCTGTTCTGTGATCATGACAATCATAACACATATCACGCCACTTTATTTTACCATTAGAATATTTATTATTCATGTCTGCAGGTTTACCGCAATTCTGACAACTAGGACGACCCTCATGAGCATGATAGGTCGGATGCTGTGGATTCCACCAAATATCTTCATTATCATTTAAAAATTCAGTTATACTTTCCATAATTATTTCTCTGTTAATTTTATTGATGCCTGTGTTTAAGTTGCATAAAAACAATCCCTAAACAAAATGTCATCGTCCCCATAAGGATTCCTCCGATAAGCATATTGGTTGAATACATTGATATTAAATCATTTGCTAGTGTGACACACTCCATATAATATACCTTTCAATAGAAAAGTTGTCACAAAAACTATATACTTTTTGTGACAAGATTTAGTAATTTTTATTTTATATACTGTCCATTATAACATTATCTCTTCCCACTTGTCAAGCTAATCTCAAGGCGGCACAGGTGCCAATCCGTTATCGAATCTTCACAAACGCTACTACGATTTTTTATCTTCGTTCAGCATCATCAATTCTTGGAAATCTATAATTAATTTTCCCGCCTGGATCCATCATCGCTTTAATATATGGATCATCGGTACTTCTTCTATGTCTATGATGGATCTCATCTACATCCACAATGGCATCGTATCCCAATGGATCCAACATCATTTTTAATTCTCTTTTAGTAAGTCGATCACGATTTGGTATAGTTAGATTTTTATTCAGAGGCATATCCCGCCGTATTCTACTTTCTAATAGTATTTCCTAGATAGTTCGTAAACAACGAATCCAATATTAATTGCTTCATGTCTTCATACTCTTCCCCATGCACAGCAGGCACATCAGTTTTAACTATAAAATAATGGGATAATACTTCATCTAATTTTTGGGAGTAGGGATGATCTTCTTCAAACTTCAATATTCTTCTCCATATAAAAAACGAGTTGGTATAAAATTGGTTAAGAGCTTTGCAGTACTTACTTTTTCCTCGTTGCAAGATTTATACCAACCCGCGTGAGAAGTTGAATATAAATAAGGTAGGAATGCGATCACAGGAATAGAATAGCATACACACACTCCTACCTGTTTTCATTTACAAAATAGGGACATTCACTGGAATAATAACTCGTCCCACAGATTCTTCATATCGACTAGAATCCAAACCCGTCCATTCATTTCAGAATGAAAAAGGAGAGAGTGATTCTGGCTCACTCCCTATAGCCACCAGCACGAATTTTCCTTGTCGGGATAATATTTCTTGCCTCATTTCTATATAGTGGATAGAAAAGGAATATCTATAATCATTGGTCTTTGTAACTATAACATTTTTCACAGACTGTCAAATATTTCTCCCAGTCTCCCCAAGCCTTCTTAGTAGGGACATAGAGTTCATCATGTAGAAATTGATCAAACTGTTTATCAAAAATTCTAACAGTCTTCTTAGACCACGATCTGTGGGAGATAACTTGTGGGCGAGATACTTTTTTTTCATTTGCTCTTTGTCTTTTTGTTTTTTTCATACATATCCATGATCATAAGTTTTATAACAATATTCTGCCATTTCTGCAAACCCCTTTGGACTATCAATAGAAGTACAATAACATTCTATATAACATTGAGGACAGCCATAGCTGATATAACGATACCAATGTTTTGCAAGCCAGTTTCTAGTAGCTTTACTAGAACCATACCATCTGTTAATTTTATTTTCAAGTTTTTTCATATATCCTTTTTAACCCATGTGTCACCATACTCAATGTAATTGCATTTCTCTATTAGTTTAAGCATTTCCATGGCATAATGATGTTCGTAATCGCATCTTACTTTAGTATCATAACTACACGCTTGAAATGTTATTAGAAACAGAATCATTCCTATCCATGCTAAAATTACAATTAGTAACTTCCCCATAGAATAGTCCTCTATTTCTCTGATGCTTGGTAGTATGGATTTGTTCCGTCTGCATGATCAGTAATATCATATATTGCTTCAATTTCAGGAACTTGTGTTTTAAACATTTCTTCAATGCCCTGCTTCAAAGTAACATCAACCATTCCACATCCTACACAACTACCGCCAAACTCAAGATAAAGATTCTGGTCTTTAATTTCAAGTAGACTGACTGATCCACCATGTTCAGCAACCATTGGATTAACTTCCTCATCCAACACGAACTGAATTCGCTCTTCAACAGAACCACTGAGTTCTTTAAGGGACATGCTTGGATTGAATGCTTCAATCGCATCACCTTCTTCATTCATTCGTATTTCAGTTCCCTCCAGATAAGGTATGGCTTCCTTTGCAACCACGATTCCCCATTTACTGAAATCTATAGAAATGGTGTCTAGAGGATAGTCTTTCGGATTGGGGAGTGCAATGCTATAGTTTGCTTTGCTATCTGTTTTAATTTCTATAATCAAATGTAATAATTCTATTTTCTCTTTTAAAAGATATCCCCTTGCATCCAGACTTATATTGAAGAAAGAATTGTCAACACCTTTCAATAGATCAGCATAAGAATTCTTCCAGATATAGAAGTTTTCAAATCCATTATCGAAAAGTATTTCTGCCGCAGAGAATAACTCTTTCTTCCCATATCCATATAGCATAATCTCACCAGCAAATGGCATCTGGTAGATAGAGTCTTCAAAATCAGAGTATAGTATATGGTGGGCTCCAGGTAGATGTGAAGTTTCGTAATCTTCAAAGCTACGCAAATCAAAGACATAAACTTTATTATGTAGACTAGCTTCCCTGCGCTTTTCAAAAAATGTTTGCGAATCAAGAATATAGTCTTGTACATTAAAATCTGGAAAATCTTTTGATAAAATGCCTGCGTCTTTAAAATTCATAACTTCGTTAATTTAATTTAAAATGTCTATCAACTCTACGTATAATGGAATCCCCTTGATCATAAATGTATACCTCTTTAATAGGACCATCAATGTTCTTATCCCAATAGTCTAGGAATTTAGTAATGCGAGGATACTCTGGTAACTGATCATCAGTCTGCCATACGAATTCATTTACTATATGCAGATAGTCCGGAATGTAATATACTACTTGAACCGTAGCTACAGTCCATTTCTTAATGATGATAGTTCCCATGTGATATGTAGCTAATGGTCACACGGTGTCATCTACGGTCGATTGACTTAATCGAACTTTACGTAACTAATATTTTCCCCTCGATTAAGTCTTTCTTCTTTTGAGAAATACTTCTTTATGGTCATCCCAAAAGGAATGAGTTCACTAAGTGGTATTGAGTTCTTTTCATAGTAAACATCTAAATCAATATGTCTAGTATCAGATTCATATTCATCATAAGAATTATGATAATTTTTTCGTAGATGTTCTTTGAAATTATCAGAGGTTATGGATTCGTTTATCTCTATCTGCACTTTTTCATAATCATTCATAATCATTTCTCAGTCGCATGGCGGGGGGGAAGAAAGCATTTAACACAAAGAGGGACTATCCCGATTTATTTAAACACTACTATAATGGTAGGGCATTTTGGGGAAAGTGTCAAGCTAAATCTCCATCCTACAGACAGAAAAAATACTGAGAAAAATTTTTTATTCTAATTTAATACAAATCGTACTGGTATCTTTTTTAGTTTCAATTCAAGTGCTATTACCAAACGATGGTTTCCATCCATTATGTATGATGGTCGATCATCTATTTTCCATATTCGCTTATACTCCTTATCTTTCCCTTCTTCGTTCATACGTACTATTATTGGATGCTTAGAATCAAATCCATTTCTTAATATACTATTCTTTAAATCATTGAAGATAGGAAAGCTCCGAGGTGATATGGGTTTAGGTATAGGTAATGTTTTAGGATCAACATAAAAAAGTTTTGATAATTTAAGTTGACCTGACATAGAAAAAAGTACTGAGAAAAATTTTATAGTAGAAAAAATCTTTTTATGCTTTTACATGGCGCTTTGCATAAGGTACAGCACATTTGCCACCCCCTGCTGTCGCATGTTGCCCCCGCCCCCCTTAAAGGG
>Ga0209090_10001652_pt1 | contig 14329 bp, 11 predicted proteins | sample ArcticOcean_MG_C_9_FD_187432 | JGI IMG/M metagenome (GOLD analysis project Ga0209090, IMG submission 187432) | Marine microbial communities from western Arctic Ocean - ArcticOcean_MG_CB2_152 (SPAdes) (version 2) | ecosystem: Environmental > Aquatic > Marine > Oceanic | place: Arctic Ocean... | reverse complement strand
TGTTATTCAAGAATTTTTGGATGGGTCGGGTGTAACATTTGTGAGCGACGTGTCAATTAACACACGTTTAACCGTTCCTGACGCATCCTTCAGTATGATTGGAGGAATAAATGGTAATTTGGTAATTGCAAGTGACGTTTCGGTTAATGGTAATATACTGGCCGATAATATGTCGTTTGTCCCAACAGGAGCATTGCAACATTTCAACATTTTTGACAACGAGTCGGGTTCCTCAGATATAACAGATTCATCATGGAGTATTGTCAATGAAAAAACATTTAAACAAAATTCAGTAGCGATTCACAATATTAAAGTATCCAGTTATATTCACAATAATGACACTAGTTCTAGTTTACTTAACTGGCCAGACTCAAAACATGAATATAGATTACAGCGCAAAGAAGGTCAAGGACCATCGTCACCAAAACTATGGGTTACGGGTGGCGATTATAAATCATTCGATTATATTTTTAATGCACAAAACGTTAGCGAAGAAGCTACATATACATTTATAGAAAAATTTACAGCAGACAAAACATACACCAATTGGTATGTAGATATAAGTGGTCTAGATGTATCAACAAATACAAATAACAAGCTTAATTGGGATGTAACTGTTATGTCACCTGAAGTATTATCTACGGCTTCAACGATTAATAATATTACACTCTTTGATTCGTCTGCAGCATCAAATACGCCCATGAATACTGTATGGGAGCGCACAAATATAACCCCACCAATACCTGCTGGAAGTATATTACTCCATGATATTAAGGTAAGTGCTTATATTGACCCTGGTGCGAATTGGCCGTTTCCAGATGGTCCTCTAGAAGGACACGAGTTTATTTTTCAACGTAAGATATCACCAGATGTTTCATATGGATGGAGTTCAGACCTTAGTCATCAGAGTGTAAAACACGTATTTAACACACAAAACGTTCACGAAGAGCAATCATACACTATAACTGAAACCATACCATCCTTATCAAATTATACACATTGGAGGTGTGATATAAGTGGTATTGGCGCAAGAACCGATAACACAGACAGACTGACGTGGAAAATAATTGTGATTGCTCCCAGTGAATTTGTCAATTATCCTACTGGACAAAATGTTACATTTAATGATATCACTTCTACTGGTGTATTGAGCGCACAATCTTCAACGCTTAAAACAATTTCAATAACAGATGGTAGTCTTATTATAATGGGAGACATTTCAGTCAACGGGCAGATATTTTCATCGGGTGGTGGTGGTGGTGTATCGCCTGGTCAAGATGTTTCGTTCCACGACATTGACGCAAGTGGTGTATTGAGCGCACAATATTCATCGCTTAAAACAATTTCAATAACAGATGGTAGTCTTATTATAATGGGAGACATTTCAGTCAACGGGCAGATATTTTCATCGGGTGGTGGTGGTGTATCGCCTGGTCAAGATGTTTCGTTCCACGACATTGACGCAAGTGGTGATATCGTAGCGATAGGAGATATTACGGCATTTTTTAGTAGTTCAGATAGAAGGCTAAAAACAAATATAAATGATATTAACAATTTTGAAAATATAATTAAGAATGTGAGAGGAGTAAGATTTAATTGGAATGAAACAGCAAAATCAATTAATATGAATGTAGACCTCAGTAAAGTTGAACTTGGAGTAATAGCGCAGGAGGTTGAGGAATATATACCAGAAATAATAAAGAATGGACTCGAAAAATACAAAGCAGTAAGATATGAAAAAATAACACCAATATTAATAGAATGTATTAAAGATTTATATAAACGCATAGAAGTATTGGAAAAACGGGCATAAACTATTATTATTAATTCCGTTATAGCAGGCAACTCAATTATACAAATATATAACAAAGAGAATTATAAATATGGTATGGTGTGTTATTTCCGTCTATGCCTCAATACAACGGTGGAAAAGTATCTGTAAAATTAATAGAATTTTGTAAAGAAAATAATATAAATTATAAGATTATTGGTTATAGAAAAGCGTGGTATGATATGTTATGTAATTTGGATAGTGTTGGTCATTAATGTTTTTATTATATTCTGGTTATTTTTACATAACCATCAGTATCACGTGCTATGGCATTATTACCATTAAATCTACTGCTCATTTCACCGGTATTGAAATAACTACCACCACCAGCACCACCATTCCTACCACCAGTATATCCTGCCCCGGCTCCTCCCCCATTACAACCACCATTCCCACCCCCTCCAAAACCACCGGCGGCACCATTACACGAACCCTGATTAATATCTTCAAAAGGATTGTTAAAACTCGTATGGTATGCTCCGTTTGGAGCATATGAATATTGTAATGCTCTTGAATTATAATGTCCATTATAGCTGCCGCCATTACCGGTATTATTGTTACCACCACCATCACTGTTCCATCCTGCACCGCCACCCCCCCACCCTCCATTATTGGTGACGCCCTGCTGCCCACCACTCCCCAAGATCCCATTTGCGCCACCTGCATTGCCGGCCACCGCCCCCTCGTTTGAGGTGGCGTTCTTTCCACTACCGCCATCATTGCCCCCACCCCCTCCACTGCCTGCAATTATCCAGCGGCCCGCCGTCCCACTGGCGGTCCCAGAATTAGTCATACTTAACGCTGGTCCGACTGCGCTTGCTCCTCCACCACCCGCGGTGTACGCGAAGCGACCGCCTCTAGATCCCACAATAATCCTTAACATATCGCCTTTTGATAATGTTTTCGTACCTCTTATCATTTGACTCGCACCACCGAGGTTGCCAACGTAATTCGATCCTCCTCCACCCCCACCGACTTCTATTTGATAAGTACCATCCTCTGGGACTTTCCATAATTGAATACCGTTGATAACATTAAAATAACTTGGATCAGATTCAAATCCACAACCATTATACACATTTCTATAGTTGACCAGTGTGGCTCCAAGGTGTTTGTGATTATACGTGGGGTTACCTGTAGTAAATGTTATTCTGTTTAATGTTCCATTGGTATCCTTTAATGTATATAATGGCAGCTGCTCAAAAGTCCTCCCTTTAAAATGACTACCTATTGATATTGGTCCAGAAGAGGGGATAGCGCCGGGCGTAGGGACAGCAGTTGTATTTCGAATACTTGTGAAACTAATATTAGAATAACTACCGGGAACAGTTCCATTATTCAAAAGAGCAACAAATAAATCGGAAAACTTAATATCAGTTTGTGGAACCGTTAATAAACTGGTGGGCCAAACCAATGGACCTGTAATTTTAACATGGCCGTTCGGCACAGTGGAACCTACTCGCGTGTTGACTTGATCACTACCATTATTATATGAACCACCACCTTTGCCGTTTTTACCTGCACTACTCCATACACCCGCATCACCACCGTAAAGTCCTCCTCCTCCTCCTGCAGCGTGGGCGCCACTACCACCACCACCACCGTAACCACCCGTGGAGGTGAAGAATGAGGTGGTGTAATCATAACCATTATACCCACCACGGCCACCAGCAGCGAATGATTTCCCTCCACTGTGTTGGGTGTAGACGTAGGAGGTGCCTGTTCCATTCCCGGTAAATCCTCCACCGCCTCCGCTATTCCAAGAGCCACTACTGCCACCATTAGTGTTCGGGTACGCGCCCTCACCTGGTAGTTCTGCCTGAGAATTTGGACCGGGGTAATTAGTGGAGTAATTTCCTACTCCACCACTACCTCCTGCTATAACTAACACATCGGCCAATGTGGGATTGGAGACGTTTTTGACAACAAATGAACCGCCACCACCACCACCAGCTGAATAGTTGTGAGAATCTGTATAACCTTGTGTGCCTATGATTATATTAAGAGATTCATTCGCTTGTAAGGTAAAAGTTCCTTTTATTGAAGCAACGTCCCCCCCCGAGCCGGCGTTGTCCCCCCCCTTCCCCCCTTGTGCTTCAACTAAATACTCCCCTGTTGTTGGGACTTGGAAAAGATGAGTAATTCCAGTTGACCCACTCGTTCCGGTAACATTAAAGACGACACTCGCGAGCGTGTAATACCATTTTTCTATTGATTCGCCATCAAAATATAATTCTTTGATATTAACATTATCTGTTTCTAATACCCAATCCGCACCAACTTTCAGATTTCCTGTAGCATCATCTGACGCTCTTATATTCAAATGAAGATGTTGTTCAGTTTCTAATGTTTCTAATGTATATTTCCAATCACTTGATTGTAAAAGCGCACATCCTAAAAAATCCAAGGAAGTTTTAATGTTAAACCTTTTTATAAAATCTTTGAATGTAGACCATGTATCTAACGTGTTCAGAATGTATCCATTTAATGACGAATCCGTCAACACATCTTCATTTCCGGATGTATCTGTTATGGTATAATAAATATCTTCAATTAAAGCATAAATGAAAGGCATAGTATACGCTTCATTGCCCGATATATCAGTGAATGGCGCCATCGTATCAAATACATTATAAGATACATCTTTAAAAATAGAAATAATCTCTTCGGAGGTATAAGTTTCCTTTGTATCAAATTCTTCTGGTGTTAGATTCAGCGATAAATCTACAATATACTTATGAACATCGGGTGTATTTATAGATAAATCTATTGTAGGAATATCGAATGTTTTATATTGTGATATATTCGTTATGGTATAGTGGATATCTTTAATTAAATCATAAACATAAGGTATTGGATATGTTTCATCACTACCTGATATATCAGATAATAATGGAACAATATCAAATACATTATAAGATACATCTTTGAAAATAGAAATAATTTCCGCATATGTATAAGTTTCTTTAGTCTCAAATTCTTCTGGTGTTAGATTTAGTGATAAATCTACAATATACTTATGAACATCAGGTGTATTGTCGAACAATTCATCATTATTATTTAGAGACAAATCGTTATCCTCTGTTTCGTTTGTTTGACAAGAAGCACAATTAGACAAATTGGGTAAATATTGTGATATTAGCATTTTATTTTCTTTTTCCAAAAAGGTGAATTCGGGATTATTACTTCCGTGTGATACTAATGCTAAATGGTTTACTAATTGTATGTTATTCTCAAGAACTATATTTTCATATATTTTTAAAATGGAATCATAAGTATCGGTCCCTTGATTATAGGTAATAGCATATGTATTATCCTTACATGCGTCTACAATTGTTTGATAATCTTGTACGTTGTCATTTACCAATAATATATTACTCATAAGAGGTATATATTTTAAATATACATTAAATAAACTAATACATTAATAATTTTTAAAAAAAACTATTAATGATTTATATTTATTAAATTCTACCAATAGCAATTGTTCTCTATTTGCTTATGGTTGTTTGGTTTTTCGGTTTCTTTGGGTCGGGACCAATGTTCGTTCATGTATGCTCGCAAAACATCTGGGCGCTCTCGCATCCAACGGTCGCCGTATATTCCGAAATACATCTGGAGCACACCACCTACATAAATAGCGGATTTGTCCATATCATAAATCGCCGAACAAATAGGGTTGCCGTATCCACCACACGAACACAGCGCTACGTCAAATGAATCCTTGATGTCCCTAACTCTTTCCACAAATTCGGCAAATTCCACGTTAAACTCTCGGGAATCATTGGAGCCGTGTGTCTGGGGCGGTTTTAGAAATACGAATTCGCAATCAGGAAACAGGTCAATTCCATATATTTTCTCTCTAATGTCTATTTTCTCTTGTATACTCTCAATGAAACTGCTGATGATAAGGATGCGTTTGCCTTTGAGGGCGAGCGTCCACGGGTCGTTCTGAATATGACTAAATACGTCCAGCGTGAGCGCGTCAAATTTTGGACCTTTGAAGTTATTGACGATGAAATCCCACGAATGTGGAATGTGAACGCTTACATTCCCCCACGGAGCCCACCAGAAATAGCGGTCACACTTCTGAAACGCGGATAGATATGTATTTGCGTAGTTACAAACTGAATTGATGTCGGTAACTTTAACGCCGGCATTGTTCTTCATTGTTGGGACAATCTGCTCTAATTTTTTAACTTGCTCCTGTGAAACATTCTTGTTTTGAATCACAGTAGCACCGATAGCGGTGAGTTCGTTTTCAATACCCGCCATTCGTGGAATGATGAACGGTTTATCGTCTTCCAGCTTGCCCTTCACATAATCCCTCAAATTAGCATTTTCTATAATTGGGTTGAAAGCCCCGACGTGCTCCCCATAATTGCTCCCAGCGTAGTTAGGATAAACCCCGTGATAAGGACCGTCCGCTCTTGTTTTACGGTCAGCGTATCCTCGGATGTCTGTGTTGTGGTTATGATAACACTTGATCCATTCAGGTTCGTTGTGACAGATAAAGCCCGATATCGTGAGTAAATATACAATTTTGTTATCGCATCCGGGTAGTCCTAACTCAATATTGAATAATTTAAGAAGATTATCTGGTATTTTCCATTTAGAGTTCCATATCCAGGCATCCTGACTTTCACACCTTGGCCCAAATAGTTTACAATCCTTCAACTCAATACTACCATACTCATGTCGTAGTTGGGTAAACGCCTTTCGTTCGGCGACAAGTCCGCTCTCTCTGACCCGCCCAACTCCCGCATCGTAAAATATGTCGGCGTTTGCCAGAACAATATAAGAATCATCGGGTAATTTATTGGAAAATTCAAACACGTCACGATAAGTAAGACGATGTGAAATATCTATCTGCTCTATTTTGTCGTTGGCGATTCCCAGCTCATCTGCTGTGTATATTCGCTCGTTTAATAAAACAATACGGTCAATTGTATCATTTTTGCAATTACATCTAAGGGCTAATTTTATTTCTTCACTGCGCTCTTTATTGTCTGGAAGGTAGAACTGTTGAACGAGAACGATGTTGCCAGGCACGCTAGTTGTTGGGGTCGTTTTATTAGAGAGATATAATGTGTACTCGCTCATACGAACCCCGTTGCTAATTTGGAAAAATGATTCGGATGGGTCGGTTAGCCAATCCGATATCTTATTATGAAAATCAACTACGTCTGGTTTTCTAACATCAGTTATCACTCTCTTCTCCTCACTCTGGAAATCCATATTAAGTATTAATTTATGGAATGTGTTTAATATTAAATTCGCGAAAAAGTATTATCATCGCATCAGTTATATATCTTAGCCATTGACCAATTTTTTCGCTTATACCCTGTTGGAATTTTTAATTTGGTTCCTTCCTTGCTGTTATCCCTCAAATAAAAATCTTGGTCCTCTATTTTCATATTTACCTCGAATGCGGATATATTTATCATGTTTTTATCAATCGTATATTGTAAGCCTTTTATATCATCAATGTTGTCCGGTTTATCGTGTTTATATACGGACGCATCGGCCTTTGATATGAGCCGCATTGAGCCGTCGTTCTCTCTGTGTATATTTTTATTATCTGTTATAGGATAGAAATTCGTTCTGTCAATAGTTAATCCCACCGCAACACAGCGGTCTTGGATTATATTGTCTTCGAGTCCCCACCCCCAGAAGTTTGGAAACCCTTTGGTCTTGTCGAAATCCTTTCCCTTGATCGCGAACATACCTCCCAGCGAAAAGTTATACCCATAGTAATGTGCGACAACACCGTCGTTCGTATCGTATTTAATGGAGCATTCTTCAGTGGGCCATGTATCTACGTCGTGAAAAATAAAAGTGATATCGCCATAGTGATTGGGGTATTTTCTTTTCATTGCTAAAAAACCAACATTCTTCATTGCTCCGCGATTAAATGGTCGCTCGTCGCATTGGTGCGCGAAATATATTTCCCATCCGACCTCGTCTTTGAGATACTCATTCATTCGCTGTAGAAAATTGGCTCTATGTGACACGCGATTTCGGTTCGGTAAGGAACAATAAAAATTTTCTTAGGTACGTCCATTTATTATATTACCATATGAAAAATAACTATTTATAACGGTATAAAACAATACTTATTTTAATTGGAGTATTTGTCTAGAAGGACTTTAGGTATGAGGCTATCTTTCATAGTGAGTAGTTTTTTATAGCACTTATTAATAGTAACTTCGCTAATTGCGCTAATTGTATTTATATTCTGTTTGGAAACGTTAAGATTACATTCTTGTGCGACGAAATACACAATTCCGGCCGCGATGGAGTGAGGTGTGTTCTCGGGTATGAGATTATTATTCTGTATGCGTATTGCGATGAAACTACATAATTTGGTGAGCTCGTTATTAATGTTGAGTTTGCTACAGTATCTCTCTATGAAAGAGAGAGGCGTCGTTTTACATAAAAGTGTCCGACTATTGTGATGAAGCTCGGTCTCTGATTCGTTTATAATAGAGATTGCATTCTTACATCCACGCGTGGCACTCGTATTGTCTAAATTAAATATGGTAGCAATCTCCTTAATAGTTCGCGGATAGGAATTTAGTCGCGAAGCAATATAGATAGACGCGGCGATTATTCCGTCGCGATTAAGACCTCGGAAGGTCTTCGTATCAGAAATTAGTTTATGGTATCGCATCGCATCGTCTATTATTAGCTTAGGGATTCCACTCTGACTTGCTAAAATTGTAATCCTCTGAAATTCGTCGTATTGTGATTTTTCCTTATATGGCATGGACTGCCACTCGGAATATCGCTTAATCTTTCTCATTTCATATGTAGCGTTCGAGTTACATATGACTTTACATCCGAAAGACGATTCCCTGAGAAGGGGATTGATTGGTGGTCCGGCGCGCGTGGGGTCTCCTACGTTACTATCATCCGCACCATAGTATCTCCATTCCGCGCTGTGATCAAGCATGTCTTTGTAGATTACACCGCACATCTTGTTAGTGCAGTTTAAAAATCCTTCTTCGCTTACCATAAGTATGCTTTCACAACAATCGCATATTTCTCGTTGCTTGCCAGTTGTATATACACATTCAATCTCATTATCGGTGATTTCATTCTTGAAACTATTCCACATTTCCTTCTTATTTATTTTCTTTTTTATTTTCTTAGTTTTTTCATTCATATTAATTTTAAATATACTAATATAATTCTAATTCAATTTTATTTTATATATAATTTACATAATGGGAAATGATATATCAACAGAGCAAAATAAAAGCGATATGAGTAATATACACAAAATAGTCAATCATATTGCATCCGATTACATATTTACCAGTAATTTTAAGGACATGGAAAATCTCGGTGACGTGAAGTATTGTAATAATTTAGTAATATTGACTTCACGAATCATTGAAGAAAATCTAAATGACTTGGATATAGATTATCTCTCACGCAAAATAAAAGATGGTAATACCGTTGATGAAATGGCAAAGGAAAAGGTAATCTTTTTAAAGAAAAACGACATCCCTAAATTAGACGTTAAGAACGATACACAAAAACGAAGACTATGTGTTGGTATTGCTAAATTCTATGTCAAGGTTGCGCATATATTCGCATCTATAATTAAGACTATAAACCCGACCATATCGTATGTTGATAATAAGGGAAATGCTGGAGAGACAACGCTTATGGACAAGCATAAATTGCCTGAAGATGCTAGTATGAAAATGAATAATATTAGTTTGTGTAGCAAAAGATTAGACATTCTTGTCAACGACAACGATTATAATGTAACAGATAAGAAAAATAAGGTGATGGTTGTTAGCCCTGATTATTGTAATAAAAATTCCCGAAACGTCAATGTAAATTTATTACAAGAACCCGGAATGGTGGAGTTAGAAAAATTATACAATGATAAATATGATTACGAATCTGGTAAATATATTGGAATGAGTGATACGATGAAGAATAAATATAAACGAGACCTTGAGATATTTTATAAGGCATTCTCTGATAGCAGCGAACCGTTTGACTCTAAAAAAATTAAGAAATTTAGTGATATTAAGCTTCGCGAACACCACAATCATATTGGATGTTCTAATAAAGATGGAAAAGGCGAATATCTAATACGACAGGAAGGCAAATACGAAGACAAATTATTTGCTGATTATGCAAATCATATTAAAAAGATGATGGATAATACACAGAAAAATCAAGACCAGTTACTTTCGGTTATTGATAAATTGTTTGTATTTGTAAATATAACAGACGAATCTAAACCAGATAATAAGCTAATAATGATAAATCCTAGTCTTACCGAGGTAAAATTACAGAGCGTAGTAGAAGAGTCGAGAAAAATAATTATGAATTTATATATTACTTGCGAGAAGGATTTCCTAAAGGGGCTTGAAATATTTGAGGCTATTGTTGAGAAAAAAATCAGAGATACGACGATAGATAGGATTAACAATCTTGGGATTCGCAAAGATACTGAGCGGCGTAACGATATGAACCATAACGATAGGAACCATAACAGTCCAATAACACCGAATACTACCGACGAAGAGAGACGTAGTGAGGACGAAGAAAGTTCGAAAGACAATAGCGAAGGACCAACCATTTTTGATAGATTTAAAAATATGGCAACCATTGGTAATTCAGATGACGACCCTGACAAAGAATCAAATGATAACATTGATGGGGTTAGGGATGGGGATATGGATGAGAATAATGATGATAATAAAGATGAGAATAAAGATGATAATAAAGATGTGAATAAAGATGTGAATAAAGATGATAATAAAGATGTGAATAAAGATGATAATAAAGATGTGAATAAAGATGATAATAAAGATGTGAATAAAGATGATAATAAAGATGTGAATAAGGATAATAAGGATGTGAATAAAGATGAGAATAAAGATGAGAATAAAGATGAGAATAAAGATGAGAATAAAGATGAGAATAGGGATAAAAGAGTGAATAATGATAAGAATAGAGTGAATAATGATAATAATAATGATAATAGTGACGACAATGATAAGAATAATAAACCTTCTTTTTTAGAAGGTATTTTTAGTAACTAATTAATAATTTTAAAATTTTTAAAATTTTTAAAATTATTTATTTTTAGATTTATCCTCAATGCGTTTAAGTAAATCTTGGTTATATATAAGATTGCCGCTTGGCTTATAAGATTTAATTTCCTTAAATTCCTTTTTATTACTTTGTACCGGTATATTGTTACGTGATTTTAATATAAATGAGTTTGGATTACCATCATCGGGATTTTCCTTTTTAATTATTTTATTACCATAACCATCAATATTAACCCCGGTTTTCTTCTTCACTTCGTTTCTAACATAATTCGGAACCCAATGTTTCCATGATATCAAAAGCAAATTAGGATGTGTATACCTTAACATAAATCCATTATCCTTTAGTTTATCTATACAAAACGCGATACACGCCCCATGGTCATACTTAGGGATTCCAATCATCATTTCCGGTATGAGATACCAGCAGTACTGATTTGTCGTATGCTGGCGTGATGTGACATTTATTTTATTATGAATTCTGGCTAAAATTTTATTGTATATTGAGAGAGTGTTAAGGTCGTGTAGTTTTTTTTTCTCATATAAATCGTCTAGATTGATCTGTAAATTATCATCGGTTTCATCCCCTAATGTAAATATTGTTTCCATAATTAACATTATTACAGAAAAAAAGTTATACAATAATACTATTAAATACAAAAGTCAATTAATATTTAATGACAATTAAACATTTAGTATTTAGTGGTGGGGGTCCAGTTGGGTTAATATTGTATGGTGCTGCGAAACGACTGAATAATGTTTATTGGGACATTGGAAATATAGAGAGTATATATGGAACGTCAATTGGCGCATTTTTATCGGTTATCATTTCGCTTGATTATCCGTGGGATGTTACGGATGATTATTTTATAAAAAGGCCCTGGAAGAAAATATTGAATATTGAACCATTAACAATATTCAACGCTTATAATACAAAAGGGATAATTAATGAGAGTTTTATATGTGAAGCAATGTTACCATTGTTAGAAGCAAAAGGATTGAATAAAAATACAACATTCCAAGAACTATATGACTATAATAAAATAGATATTCATATGTATTCGACCAATTTGAACGGCGATAGAATGAGTTCCGTTGATATTTCACATAAGACCTTTCCCGATTTAACAATAGTTAAGGGTTTGTCGATGAGCACGGCATACCCATTCATATTTTGTCCGATAATTGATAACGGAAATTGTTATGTTGATGGTGGAATATTGAATAATTTTCCGCTTGTTGAATGTTACAACAACAATAAGTGCGACGAGAGTGAAATACTTGCGTTTAATGCGTGGAGTCAGAATAAGAATTTGATATCCAATCTAGATACAGAATCTACCCTATTTGATTATTTTATCATATTGTTTAAGAAGATAAAGAGAGAAATAGAAACAGATGAAATGGATATTAAGAATCTTGTGAAATGCGACGTTGATAATATGCGAGGATTTCAGCCTTGGATAGATGCTATTGAATCGGCAGAGTCTAGAGAGAACCTAATAAATATCGGTATAGAAAAAGCAAATATTTACATTGAGAGCAAGGCGGGTATTGGTGATATTATTGAAAATAATACGGATATTTCAAATAATACATATAATACATATACTGATAATTCAAATAATTAAAGTGACTTTTCTAGGAAAATTTTCAGCGTATCCAAGTCTGGTTTTGCGTCGTATTCTATAATTTGATTCTTGTTTACCAATTTTATGGTTGGGTAGCCTTCTACCTTAAATTTCTCGGCAACAGCGGATTCCTTATCACAGTCAATCTCAATAAACTTAATTTTTGTTCCATTTACCATAGAGTCTCCCATTTCCTGCTTAAGTTGGTTCCATATAGGAAATGCGGTCTTACAGTGAGGGCACCATGAAGTGTAGAAAAAGTATAGGTCCGCATAGTTTTCATCACTACCTCCAGTATCCTCAGTGAACTCTTTATTAGCAGCATATTGTTTGCTAAATTTAGGGCGTATGTATATAAAATATACGTATATTGCTACACAAATAAAAAGTAGACTACAGGCTAACACAATAAGGAATTGTTTGCTTGACATCATTTTTGATAAAACTGCTTTTGATAAAATCTGCTTCATTATATATAATATAGAATATTAATAGAATATTATTAACGAATACCGTATAAAGATTTATAGCTCGTATTAATAATGCTTTTTTTAAATAAAGATGGAACATATATTGAACTAAATAAGACAGACTTTAACAACGATAAAAAATATTACCAAGCAATTACTAAAGTAATGGGTCATGAGGTTATTCTAACATTAAATAATACAAATGATAAATTAGAGAATATTATAAAACGAAAATAGTATGAAATTGTATGAAATTGTATGAAATTGTATGAAATTGTATGTAATTGTATGTAATAGTTTTTCTTACCTTATTTTAATGGTAACCAATAAAACGCGTAAAAAAAAAAAGACCCGCACTTATAAAAATAAGGAGTTTTCAAGTGGGGACGGGATGTTAACTGCGGTATGGGGTCCCAGTATGTGGCATTATTTACATACTATGAGTTTTAATTATCCTGTAAAGCCCACTACTAACGACAAACAACATTATAAGAATTTTATATTAAATATGCAAAATGTATTACCTTGTCGCCATTGTCGAGAGAACTTGAAAAGGAATTTTATAACACATCCTCTTACAAATAAAGATTTGAAAAACCGTGATGCGTTTTCTAGATATGTATACAAACTTCATGAAACAATTAATAAAATGTTAGGTAAAAAATCTGGTCTTAGTTATGGGGATGTTAGGGAACGATATGAACATTTCAGGTCCAGATGTTTAGTATCAAATCCCAAGATGTTAAATACTAAAAAGACGCGTAAGAAAGAGAGTGGATGTACACAGCCGCTGTATGGTAAAAAATCTAAATGTGTTATTAAAATAGTACCACATGACACAAAATGTAAAACAATGAACATTGATAAAAAATGTATATTGCGCAAATAATGCTTTCACAATAGGTGTTTAATAATTTGCGTTTGAATTAATTTAAATTATATAAATAGACTTATCAATATAATTTAAATTTACATACCGAATTGGCTAAAATCCGCTAAAACTGGCCTAGGAAGGCGGTCATTATTGTTTGATGAATAATTTGGTACCTTTTGGCATTCAAATGACGGTTCAGGGCACCTAGCACACGGAGGGCAAGGTGGACATTTTTCCGTTCTTGGACACGCTTTGATAGCAGGACACGCAGGACAAACCGGAGGAACCATCTGCGATTTTAACATGTATAGGTCCTCATCGCCTTCAGGGACATCATTCTTCAAATCCTCCTCTTTGGTTCCTGTTTGAAGCAACGTCCCATATTCAACATCGTTTCCGAAAACATTACCTGCACCATTACCGACACCATTACCGACACC
>Ga0209090_10001648_pt1 | contig 14332 bp, 9 predicted proteins | sample ArcticOcean_MG_C_9_FD_187432 | JGI IMG/M metagenome (GOLD analysis project Ga0209090, IMG submission 187432) | Marine microbial communities from western Arctic Ocean - ArcticOcean_MG_CB2_152 (SPAdes) (version 2) | ecosystem: Environmental > Aquatic > Marine > Oceanic | place: Arctic Ocean... | reverse complement strand
GCCCCGCAGTAACTGCTCCTGGCGTTGTGATGCGAGCGCGCACGCCGCCTCGACCCTGTGCTCCAGTAAACGTGTAACAGTGTCCTTGAGCGTGTCCCGCACAAACGTTGCGTCGCCCCGCGCGCTCCCAATGCCCTTGATGATGATCTCGCCGTCCACATCGCGGCCGGCGTAGCGGTTCACGTGCGACAGTAAAAACGGGAACAGCGTGTGCTCGTGCTCGAGGGTCAGGCCCGCCGGCAGCGCACTTGAAACGCTTTCCGCGAGGCGCATTCCTTCAGCGTGCGCTTCCGCGTGGCTCCAGCCCGGCAGCCGCACAAATAATGAATCGGTCTGCGCGTAAATAACCTCCGCGCCGTCCGTCGACGCCTCAATAATGTCGCGCGCGCGCCGGCAGCACCAGTTGCCCCACCGGACGCAACTTTCAGCCAGGGCCTTGCCCCCGAGCGGCGAGACGTTGGAGCCCGTGAAGCCGTACGAGGCGTTCGCACACATTTTTAGGGAGAGCTGCCTCGCCTGCAGGCACTCCGCTTCCGTCGCGTCGCCGCGTTCTAATGCGGCCTTGGCCAGGGCTTTCGTGCGGCGCCGCGTCGTGATCAGGGCCTCCAACAGTCGTGGTAATAACCCGGGCCGCGCGGCTTTGGACGCGAAGCGGTGCGGCTGTTGGAGCTGGGCCGACGCGGGACATACATGATCGTCGTCCTCCGCGCCGCTCCGCAGCGTCGTCCAGCATATGTTGTTCGCCACGAAGAGCGACGGGTACAGGGACGCGAAGTCCAAGACAACGACGGGGTCCGTGTCGTAAAAGCCGCACGACCCCGCGGCGCGCGAGTGGCCCATGAGACCGCTCGCAACCAACGACGCCTGGTGGTCCCTTAGTTCAACCCGCGGCGCCGGGTGGTGAAGGAAGGGCGTCGTGTCCGGGACCCACCCCCGCTCGCTTGGGAAGCGCTTGAGCGGCAGCGCGACGTCCAGTTGTTTGGCAGCCCTGAGCACGAGCTGCTCCGTGCGCACGGCCGTCGCCCGCCACAATATAGTCTCCAGGTCCAACCCGGTGCAGCGCGCGAGCTCGACCGTCTCGGCGACGGCGTTGAGGCGCTTTCCTAGAGAGAGGACGGCGCGCGCCTCCGCGGCGGCGATAGCGGCGCGCGTGCTCGGGCCCAAGCCGCGGCGCGCGGCCGGCGTGATGGCGGGCGGCGCCTGGTCTAAAACGGCGCGGCACGCCTCGGTCAAATCGTAGCGCGTGAGCTTGGGCTGCTGGCGCATGACCAGGCAGCGCAGCAGGTCCACGCCCATGCGCCCGCCTAATCCAGAACAGCGGTGCGTCTCCAGGTTATTTGAGGAGGCCATGCGCCGTTCCGACCGGTCCTTGATCCAGGCCTTGGAGTAGGTCGTGACGGACGCGCACGATAATGGAACATCGTCGAAGCGGCCCAGCTGCAGGGGGCGCCCCATGCGCGCGCGGAAGCGCTGCGCTAAGAGGCCGAGGCGCCGGTCGTCCCAGGTGAAGAGCACGTCCGGGTCCGCGTTCCTCAGATGGGTCTCGACGGCCGCCAGCAAGCGGCCCTCATCTCTAAAAAAGGAGACGCGCGCGCCGCAGGCGAGCGTGCGCTTGCTCTTGCCGCCCACAACTAACACGTCGACGCCTTCATATGAAGCGAGCGCGACGGCCGCGATCGCGTCCGTGGACTTTTCTGCACAAGTCCACGCGTCGTCGCGGCCCGAGGCCGCTTCAATGCGCAGCGCCAGGACCTTCAGAACCGGGATGGCCGCGAAGCGTGAATGTGCAAACGTCTGGTGCAAAGGGTCCGGCGCGCGGCCCGTGACATGGGCGTGGGCGCAGCGGTAGCGACGGTCGCCCGCCTCCGTGGTGGTGCGGGCCTCGAGCCAGGCGCCGCCCGAGAGGTGCGTCTCGACGAGGAACCGCCGCAGGGGGGGCACGCCGTCCTCGCAGGGCGGCTCGGTCCACAGCTCCTGGCACTTTCTTACTAACGCGGACTGCGCCGCGCCGCAGCGGTGCGTGATCTTCAAGTAGGGCCGCGGCGCGTTGACGCCGCAGAGGAACGTGCGCCGCACCGCTTCGACGGCCACGCCGTGCGCCGGCGCCGTTCTGCATAGGTCCGCTTGGCGAATTATGACGTCGACGTCCTCGGAAACGGGGCCCACGTAGAAGTGTGGCCGGAAGCCGGTCACGGTGAGATGCGCCGGGCGCTTTTGCGCGTCGACGCCCTCAAGGATGACGTCGTCCTGGCGCTGGGAGATCTTGATGAGGAAGAGCTCGAGCAGTGCCATCGTATGCAGCGCTACACGCTCGCAGGGCCCGCGGCGGCTGGCCGGGAGTTGTGCTGGCCCAGTGCAGCCTATGGGCTTGGGAGTGCTGTGAGGGCTCTTAGGCGTGCTTTCGAGGAGCGCGCGGTGGTTTGGCTGATGGCTGCTGCGTGTGCTGCAGCGTGTGCGTGATACTGCCGCGCGTCGAGCCGTACGCCTTGCAGAGAGCGGTGCCGTGTAACATCTCAAGGCCTTGGCTTTTTTCACATGGATTCGAGACCACGGGAAGCGGTCGCATCGTTCTTCTGGGATGTGTGTGAGCGCTCGTTTAACGACGGTGGTGTGGCATGCGCGGACGCTCGGTCGTCTGACGGTCGACGCGGCCGACGCGGGCAAGAGATTCCTTGCCTAACTCGAAGCGAGGAGGCATCCGGCCCCGGATTTTCATGCCCGCGCCGATGCGAGCCCTTAGAAAAAATCCTTCGGGCACGCTACTAGCAGTGCATGCTAGTATGATTTGAGTCCAGAGCTGCTCTCAGTGCCATCAACAATAAGCCTGCTCCCGCGTCGCAAAACCAACAGCGCGCTGCGAGGGTGTGCGCAGTGTGTTCCTTGCACCTACGCCGCACCTTTCGCAGCCATCACCGTTCAATTTGAGGTCGAAGAGAGCACAGAAAATACAATCCTGTGAGAACTTGTTCTGGCTGCCAGAACGACGTCGCGCGCGGCCGCACGGCTTTGCCCGTCTCACAGCGCACCGCGCTGGTCCCGCCGCGGGGTCTGCGAGCGGCGCAGCGGCCGCGACAAGGTTCGCACACTTGTTTGGCCCAGAGATATGCGGCGGACGACACCTCCGGCCTCCTCCCGACGTCTCCGCCCGTCGGACGGAACTCGCGCTTGGACACGAGCCAGGTCTTAATCACATGAACACGCCTGTCGATGATAAGCGCGCAAGAACGAGTTATTCACCTGTCTTGCCCCTCGCAGATACTCGGCGCGCCTTTTCAGGCGCTCACCCAAACGCTTCAACAACTCCCTACCTCAAAATATGGCCAAGAAAGTCAAACAGATCGTGGTCGCCGAATCCCAGCTCCGCAAGAAGGAGAAGAAGATGATTGCGAAAGCCCACTCGATGATCGAGTACCACGCCTGCCGCGTCTCCAACTTCTCGAGCTGGGGCAAGAAGGCCTCGCCGGAGAAGATGAAGCACGAGGCCGCGGTCGCCGCGCTCTCGGCGCGCATCCAGCTCATCGAGCTCGAGGCCGCGCGCCGCGACCCCTTGTTCTAAGCCGGCGGCGCGGCGCCCCCGGTACGCCTTCATGGCGGCCGGGCTGCGCGCCGCGCCGCCGCGGCGGGGCTCAGAGTTTGCAGAGGCACGGGCCGTTCGGAGCGCGCGGGGCCGTCCCTTCTTTTTGAAGGGGCGGTCCCGTCCGCGCGTCGTTCGTCCTGTGTCCGCTTACTCCGCGTTGTCTTGGAGCCCACGTGCTCCTGCTCGCTGCCGACATTAAGGTTGGCGCGCAACGCGTTCCCTGTCCCCGGTCCCGCCGCCGGCATGTTATCTTGCGGCCATATATCGGTGCTGACGATATAAGTATATGGCAATCTATACCTGGCTACTCGCCGCGCGCAACTATTACGGTGGCAGCGTCTGTGGGTTGCACGCGGCGCGAGCGAGGACTAAGTCCTAAGTCCTACTAGTAAGTAAGTGTTGTGAATTATTGATGACGGGTTTTTGCAGCGCCCCGGCCATGCACCAGCCTGTGGCGTCTTGAGGGCGTGCTGGCGCTCGTCGGTGCCATAGAACTCAGAGACATATCCACTGTGCAGCCAGCTCTGCAGTAATAAGGCGTGGCCGCGCTCTAATGGCCCAATTGGCTGTGTTCCTCCTCCTAGGGCTCCTCGCCTCAGCACAAGCCCTCGCAGCGGGCGGGGGCTTCGGCGCGACAAAGAAAGCAGTAAAAAGGAAAAAGAAGCAACGCGTCGCGCCGGAGCCGCGTCAGCCAGCGCCGCCGCAGCAGCCGCCAGTCGACGAGCTCGCCTCCTTGATGGCGCTGCAATCGTCGCGCGCCGCCTACGAAGCACGAATTGCAAAGCGGTGCGAGGACATCGATCTCAGACCGGGCGTCGAGGGCGGCCTGGCAATCATCGACGACTTGTTAGGCGCGGAGGCGTGCGCACAACTACGAGAAGAAGCTGAGCGCGTCCACGCGGGCTTCGTGCCCGGAACGCTCGACGAAGCGGACGTCTCGAACACGCGCGCCGAGCTGATCCGCCCCGAGGACTTCGCGACGCGGCCGCGCATCGTGGGGCTGGCCCTCTCGCTCGCCGCGGCGCTACGCGAACCGCTCATGAAGCACCGCGGCGGCGTCGACCTCACCTCGGATTGCGCCGCGAACATGCTCTCCGTCTACGCGGCGGGCGGCGCCTTCCCCGTGCACGTGGACAATCACGGCGGGCCCGACGACCGGCGGTTGTATGGTGCGATTTACTACATGAATCCCGGGCTGGACGAGGCCGCGGGCGGCCACTTCGTGCCGCACCGCCGGAAAATTTTTGATGTGCTGCGGACGCCGGCCGACCTCGAGCCGCTCGAGGCCGTCGCGCCTAAGGGCGACCGCCTCATCGTCTTCGAAGCGGACGCGCTCGCGCACGGCGTCGACGCCTACCGGGACGCGGCCTACCGGCGCTACGCCCTGACCGTGTGGATCCTCGCGTCAGACGACGTCCTAGACCTCGACGCGGCGCGGCGGCCCGAATGGCGGCCGCTCTCGCCGACGGCGACGCACTCCTCCATGGCGGACGCGGACCGGGCGTCCTAAGGCGTCGCGTCGACTGGTGTTTTTTGTTCGTGTAAGTGTCTTTTGTATTATCGGCCCATTTTTTTCTAAGGCGAGCTGTCGCGTTGGCGATCTGCGTAGGCTGTCTTGCACCTTTCATTTTGAAAGAAAAAAAAACCCGTCGATTAGGATCAAAAGCGCGGAGAACGCGGAGATCTGCTCTCTCATCAGCTTCTCATCAATAGACTGCACGCACGCTCGTCGTGCTCGTCTCTTCGACGTCCGTAACGCAGCCGACGCGATCGCTGCGACACATAACATGGCAGACGCCTCAGTCTACGCCGCACTGATGTTAATACAGCTCAATTTCGCCATCGACGCAGTGATCGGTGCGCTCGCCTTGCCAAACACGGAGCCGCTGACCTTCGCACTGATCCGTGAGGTCGCAGCAGCAGCGTTACTGACGGCCTACGCCATCAAGCAGGGTGCGCCGGCCACGCCGCCGCCCGGCAGCCGATGGTTGATGGCGCGCCTCGGCGCGTGCGCGTGCGCGACGCAAGTGCTCGCGATCGTGGGTTTGAAGCTGTCCGCGGACCCGACGGCGTTCGCGCTCTGGCAGCCCGCGCAGCCGGTCGCCGTCGCTGCTGCTTCAATACTCCTGCGGTGGGAAAGGGCGGAGGCGGGTCGCGTCGCCGGAGTCACTCTCACCGCGATTGGATGCTTTGTGGCCACGACGCGCGTCGGGTCTTTGCTGGCAGCAGGAAGCGGCGGCGCCGGTCTCGCCGCGCACGGATGCTTCGCAGGAGCCGCAGCGGCGGGCGCGGACTACCAACTCGCTAGTAAACCAGCAACGCGACGGCACGCGCCGGTCGCCGTCGTCGCGTGGGCCTACAGCTACGCGGCCCTCGGCACTACGCTGGCCGCGGCGGTGTTGTGGCTTTGCGACGTCTCGCTCTGTGCCGAATGCCAATCGTGGTACTACGTGCCTCTGCAAGCGTGGCCCGCATTGGCTTGGTGGATCCTCTGCTCGACCTGCGTGAATTATGCTTTAATGATGTGGTGTGTGAAGAAGAGTAGCCCCACGCTCGTCTCGGCGGCGTCGGCGCTCCAGCCGCCGCTCGCGGCCGTTTGCGCCCTCTTCGTGATCGCCGTCACTGGCGGCGCCGCGGCGTGCGGCACGGGCGGCCGTCGCTGCGTGGCCGCGCCGACGGTCCGCGACGGCGTCGCCGCGGCGCTGGTCATAGTGGGAGTATGTTTGGTCGCGCGGTCCGAGCCGCCTCCCGCAGACTACGCGCGCATGCCTGTGGAGGGCGGCGACTCGCCCGTTGGTGCGTGACGCGCGGCGCATGGAAGCTGTTGTTGTGTGTGGTGATTAAGTGATTGTTCATTTAGTCCTACCAGGCATGTCGTGGCGGCGGCGTTAATTTGCGCATCCGCCCGGCGTAGCCGCCTCGCGGGCGTGGAGCGCGGCTCGTGCATTTCGCAGCGCGCGCCCAATACTCACAACGCCTGGATGCGATATACCAAGTGCGCGCCGCGCTGTCCGTTCTGTTTCTTCGAGTATTGACACGGCCTCGCGGAGATCATCCAGAGTGGCACCGTCGTTTAGGTAGAGCGCCTCCGCGTAAATCCTCCTCATCACGAGCGTGATCTCATCATTCTTTATGGCGCCGAGGTGGCGGCGCAGTCGACGGTCCAACGCGCGCAGGTGCCCTCAACTTTTGGATGCCGCCGGGCCGGCCCGATACCGAGGACCCGCGGCTCCAGCTGCGACTGCTCTGGGACGGCTTTGAGCGCGAGCTCGTGAACCTGTTCGGGAACCGCGCCGGCCTCGTGCACGAGAAGCTGGCCACTGGCAAAGTCGACAATGACAATGACGACGCGAAGCGGGCGTGGGGCGCTCTGGTCGCGCACGCGACCATGTGGAAGGCATGGGCCGACGGCCCGGACGAACGGTACGAGGAGGCGCTCGTCGCTGTTTATTTGACGGCCGGACGTGGGCATTTTCCCCGTCATGCGAGTGGCGAGTGGATACCGGGGACGGCGTGGGACATGAGCGGTCTCGCGCCCCTGTCGGTGGAAGATCGTTGCGCGCCGGCGCCGGAGGGGGCGACGTTCACGCACGTTTGTGAGTAGCGTATACATCTCTGGCAAGGTGCTACCTCCGCCCTACTGGAGGGTCTGTTTGTGTGACTACTTATTGTGACTAGCCCCACTAGTACGGATCTAGTACGGACGGCGGCGGACAGGTGTCCATGAAACCCGTTTTAAGTGGCAAAGCGATTTTTTTTGCGTCGTGGCACCTGCGTAAGCAAGCTGTGCTCGCTGCGTATTCGACAAATAGCTGCAAACACCGCTGTGTTTAGCAAAGGGCGCAGTTCGCAATCACTCCGTGCAACTTGAGCGCTAGCCGCTGTGCAAGCTGAGCAAAAGGTTTGAGCACAATCTGCAACCGCGCCGAGGACAGCGCATTAAGGCTAATACGCGCAAAGCAAGACCAAGACCATGAGCACTTGCATCCTCTGCGCGACGCTGCTCGCCGGCGCCGCGGCCTTTGCGCCGACGCCGCCGCCGCGCCTCCCTCAAACAAAGGTCTACTTCTTCGACAAGCTGGGGGAGGCGATGAAAGGCGCCGGCGACCTCCTGAGCGGCAAGTCGCGGATGACCGAGGCCAACACCAAAGGAGCGTTGAGGAACATCCGACGAGCGCTGCTCGACGCGGACGTGAGCAAGGTCGTCGTCGACGACCTCATCGAGAAGGTGACGCAGAACGCGCTGGGCGGGGAGGTCGCCGAGGGCGTGGACCCCTCGCAGCAGTTCGTGAAGATCGTCTACGACGAGCTCAAGCGCGCCATGGGCGGCGACGACGAGGCCCTGATGTCCGGCGGCGAGGGCGAGCAGAGCGTCCGGGCCGAGCTCGCGTACCGCGAGGACGGCCAGCCCACCGTCGTCTTACTGTGCGGGCTGCAGGGTGCCGGTAAGACCACGGCGGCGGCCAAGCTGGCCCTGCGGCTGCAGCGGGAGGAGGGCCGGAAGCCGCTACTCGTCGCTGCGGACGTGTACCGGCCCGCGGCCGTCGAGCAGCTCAAACTACTGGGCGAGCAGGTCGGGGTCCCGGTGTACGCCGAGGAGTTCGAGGCCGGCCAGGGCGACGCCGTGGCCATCGCCGAGCGAGGCATCAAGGAGGCGCGGAAGCGCGACGATATTGATGTGGTGATCGTCGATACGGCCGGTAGGCAGGTCATTGAAGCGGACCTGATGCGGGAGTTACGGGACGTCCGGCAGATGACGCAGCCGGACGAGACACTGTTAGTGCTGGACGCGATGACGGGCCAGGCCGCGGCCGGCGTGGCAAAGCAATTTGATGATGCGGTGCCGCTGACCGGGGCGGTGCTGACCAAATTGGACGGCGACGCGCGGGGCGGTGCTGCCTTATCCGTGCGGGCCATTTGCGGGAAGCCCATTAAATACGTGGGCGTGGGCGAGCGCGTGGAAGACTTGGAGCCCTTCTTCCCGGCGCGCATGGCGAGTCGCATCCTGGGCATGGGCGACGTCGTCTCCTTGGTGGAGAAGGCTGAACGATTGCAGTCCAAGGACGACGCCGCCGGCCAGATGGAGCGCGTCGTGGCGGGCAAGGCGACCTTTGACGATTTTCTCGAGCAGACCAAGATGATGGCGAGCATGGGCAATCTGGGGAACGTGGCCAAGATGATGCCCGGCATGGGCGGTCTGGACCAGGCCCAGCTCAGCGAGGCCGAGGCGCGCATCCGGGTCCAGGAGTCCCTGATTCGGTCCATGACTCCACAGGAGCGCCGGGACCCGGACCTCCTCATCATGAGCAAGACGGCCCTGGCGCGGCAGCGGCGCATCGCCAAGGGCGCCGGCCGGGACGCCGACGCCTCCAAGCGCTTCATCAGCGAGTTCCAGCAGATGCGCACGATGATGGCCAAGATGGCCAGCGGCCAGGACCCCTCCCAGGCCGCGGCTCCGGAGGACGCGGGCCCGGCCCTGAACCGCGCCGCGCGGCGCACGAAGAAGAAGGGCGGCAAGAAGAAGCGGCTCTCCTCGGGGTTTGGGTAAGGCTAGGTTATTGTTACATACAGCAGCTGCGGCGGCGACGGTGCGTCGATGGCGTGGGGAGAGTGATTAGAACAGCGCGAGCTGGAAGATGCCGCACGAGGTCTGCCGCGGCGCCGCCATGGAGAAGACGCGGATGCGGATTGTTGTTGCGTCGACGCCGCCGAGCAACGCGAACTCCTGGAGTTCCGCACGGTTCAGCGTCTCCGCGCGCAGGACGCCGTAGCACATTTTCCAGCCTGACTCGGCGCCCGTGTAGCACACGTCAAAGGTCTTCGCCGAGAGCGGGCCGTACGGAAGCGGTGGAATCTTGATTTTCACGCCCGTGACGCGGCGCGGCAGCCCGTCGGTAGAGGTCGCTAGATCGACCCACTCGTGCTCGAACTGAGTTTTCGGAGTAGAAATCCACCAAGTGTCGTCTCGTGGACTAAGCAGCTCAGATAGCGGAAAATCACCGCGATCTGACGAAACCGCGCGCACGGACACCTCTTCCATGGCGACGCGTCGCACGTAGAGGAAGCGCAGCGCATATTGCGCGAGCTCCTTGGGGAGCCCACGTCCGTGCAGCAACGTCAGCAGCAGTGGTCCGTCGCGGCAGCGCACGTCACCTCCGAGAGCCAGAGGCTGCTTTTGCGGCGAGAGGCGCCGAAGCGCTGCTGTCGGAAGGACCATTGGGTCGACGCCGTGTAAGGCCACCGCGACGCCATTTCCCGGGGGATGCACCCACACCGTCGTCTCCGTCGTCCGCGGCACGACAACGCCGACGTGGTGCTTGAGGTTGCGCTGCGGCTGGTCCTCGTAGAAGTCGGTCACCACTTCTACGAGGTCGCCGTCCTCGAACTCGTCGTCGCCGCGGCGCCAGGTCGCTGAAGAGGCGTGCATCGTTCTGTCTTTCTTCTGACGCGTTAGAGCCGTTCGATGTGACGCGCTGACAGCGTGCTGGAGCAATTATTTGAGTCGTTGCCGCAGTTTGAGTGGTTGCTCTCTGAGTGGACTGCTTTTTGAATGCTAACGGGAGAAGGCACAGTTCAAACTAAAAAGCGGGTCGGATTAGGTTTGATAAACGCGTGCACACTGCCCAGTGGTAAATGAACGCGGTTAGACAGCACCACGCAAGAAGCACTGCTCGTGCTGCAACAGCGTTTCACCAGTCTACGGGTTTTTGTACGTGCTCGGAGGTCTCGCCGGGGCGACCAGCGACGTCTGGGCTCGGTACATGACCGACTCAGCGTAAAACGGGAGCTCAGAGATCAGGCCGAAAACAATGCGCGCCGCGTCGGACCGGAGCAGAAACGAGATAATTAATAGTAAACCAAAAGAGGAAAAACAACGACTAGACGTCGTCCCCCTCCCACAGGAAACAAAGCACCAACACGAGCACGTTGTCCATCGTGCACTTCTTCCGCGCCTTGTCGATGCACCGCTGCGCCGCCTCCTCGCACAGGTCCGCGTCGACGACGTCCCCGCAGCCCCCCAGCACGGAATTCACGCACGCGACGGCCTCCTCGTCGGAGACGACGTCCCAGAGGCCGTCCGTCGCCAGGATCGCGAAGCGGTCCGTGCGCGTGAGGGCTCGCGAGACCACGTCCGGGTGGGGCGAGACCAGACCGGGGTGGCGCTTGCAGACCGCGTCCCCGAGCGTCCGGGACGTGGCGAGCATCAACGGGCAGCCGGGGTGCACCACGCGTGTGCACGCGCCCCGGACCTCCACGGCGCCGCCGGCCCGCTGCACACGCCGCGTTTCATTCACAAGTTCCGGCTTGTGGTCCGTGGTCGCGCGCACGGCGCGCGGCCGCCGCCGCGAGCCGCCCCCTAAAACACAACGAGAGTCGCCCACGTTCGCCGTCGTGAACGTGGTCCCCTCCACGACGCAGACGCAGGCCGTCGTGCCGTCCGTGATGCCCGTCTGTAAAATAGCGCGCTCCGTGCGGTCGAAGGCCGCGACGAGCCGCTGCCGCAAGGTCCCATTCCTTGAAGCGACGAACGTGTGGAGGTGCGAGGCGGCGTAGGCCGCCGCTTTGGAGCCGGCGTGGCCGTCGTACACCCCCGCGAACGTCGCGCCGTCGCTCAATACGCAGCCCACCGCCCGGTCCTCGTGCGTCCGTTTGCGCCCGACCCACTCCGCGACGCCCCAGACCAGGCCCAGGGCCCCGTGCATGTCGCTCGCCCCCCGCTTCTGGCGCTTCGTCGGGCTCAGCATGGCCCGCGTCTCCCGCGGCGCCCGCGAGCTCGACGCGTCGGCTCCCTGGACATCCTCCAGCCAGTCGCCGACCCGCTTGTCCTGGCGGCTCATGAAGACGCCCATGGCCCCACGCCGGCAGCGGGGCTGTGCGCACCGCTTTCAGCACGGACCCGGTCTGCTTTGAGGCTGCCTCAACACGCTCAGTGACCACGGTTGGCCGTCCGTTGCGCGGGGAGCGAAACCCGAATTGCACGTCGAAATGGTTTTTCAACGGATGGTGCCCGATGCCTGGGTGTGATGCCCAAGGAGCCTCGAGGGTGCTGCCCAGGTGTGTCACCACCCTTCACTACATATAGGCCCGCGAGATGACTCGGATCGACGGTGCGTTCGACGTTACACAACAAACTTCAACTTACCCCGACCGTGCTCCGCCACCACGTCGCGTAGAGCGGGTCCGGCACGCACGCGGCCTCCACACCGACGACGCACCGCTTCGCGAAGACGCCCTCGTCGGCGTCGGGCGCGACGGTCCGCGCGTACTGGTACGCGTAGAGCGCCTGGAGGAGGAAGATGAACCGGAGCTCCTCGGGCCGCAGGCCGACGCGCTTCAAGACTTCGGCCTGCAGCGCCGTCAGCGTCTTGGGGAAGGCGACCCGGACGAAGATTGTTACCTGGCCGCGGTGCGAGGCGTTGCCGAACACGGGCAGGCCCTCGTCTCTGATAGAAAGCGTGAAGGAGCTGAACGCGACGCGCCGGTGCTGCACCGGGAGCCGCGCGCCGCTCAAGGACGTCAGCTTGCGGTCGAAGCCTAGTAAAGCGTCGAGCAGCCCGACCGACGCGTTGCAGTACAGGTTCTCCGGGGCCGCCTCGGACCGCGCGAAGACGGGGTGCTGCGCGGCCGTGACCACCAAAATGAGGTCTCCGGTGGCCCGCTGCGGGTGCTCGTCGCCCAGGCCCTTGAACGTGATCTCGTGGCCGTCCGGGGCGCCCGGCGGGATCTCCACGCGCACTTCCCTTCGCGTATCGACGTACCCGCTGTCGTCGCATACTTCACACACCGGTCCGCGGCTGAAGCCCGTCCCGCCGCAGGCCCCGCAGCGCGTCGTCACCGCCTGGCGGAAGAAGCGGAAGGAACCCCGCCAGTTCAGGCCCGCCCCGACGTGCGCCGCCACGCCACTACCTTCGCAGAGGCCACAGGTCGCGCGCGCGTCCGGGGCCGCCGAACTCGTTCCACCACAGGCCGCGCACTTCTGGCGCCGCGGCAGCGTCAGGGTCCGGTTGACGCCCGTCACCAGCTCGTGTAACGACACCACGACGGGGATGCGCGTCGCCTCGACGGGCCGCACGCCGCTGCCGGCGTAGCGGAAGCGGAAGGCGCCCCGCCGGAACCGCGCGTCCAGGCCGAGCGGCGCCTCCGTGATCGACGGCGGCCCGCGCTCCGCCTCCTTCCTTGCGTTCTCCTCGCGCGCCTCGTCGTCCTCCTCGCTCAGGCCCGTGTCGTCGTACGTCCGGCGCCGAACGTCGTCCGAGAGCACCTCGTGCGCCAAAGCCAGCTCGATGAACGCGGCCGTGGCGCGTTCGCGATCCTCGTCGGACGTGTCCGGCGGGAGCTTGTCGGGGTGGAATTGCGCCGCCAGCGCGCGGTAGGCCTTTTTTATCTCCGCCGAGGTGACGTCCCGCGGCACGCCGAGGACCTCGTAGAGGTCCACGCCGAGGCAGCCTACCAGGAGCACGAGGCAGCGCAGGAGCAGCCGCATGGCTCCTTTTTGCTACGGCAATCGCATGCGCACCCACTTGCGCCGCGGCTGCGTGCGTCGGGCAGCCATTTGTAGACACGCGTCGCGCTAAAAAAGCTGCGAGCGAGATTGCTTTAAAAACCCGTTTAGTGCTTTGCGTTCGCTGGACAACATGCAGCCGTTTGAGTATCGTTCAGTTAGATACCGGTCCAAAGAGATCAATGGGACACTTATTGGGGGGCGAAAAAATTAATTTCTTGATTCGCGGTGCTGAAGTGGTCAGTCGCGCCGGTGGAATGCTGTCAATTCGTGGTCCGTAGGTCTCCCTGGGGTCGCCTAGGGTCGGGACTAGACGTGTGCAACCGCTTACACCGCATGCGCGGGTGCTCTAATCATATGTACCAATTCTCTCAAGTCCAGCTCATTTAGGCTTGTTTAGGCAGCGGTTGGGATTTCAAGAGCTTGGAGAGCTATGGAGTTCCCAAAGCGCATGTGCATGCGGTGTAGGCGACTAATCAACTTCAGCCCTAACCCATGGCGAGTCCGAGAGCCGGTCTGCATCCCAAAAAAGAGTTTTATTTGGACGCGATGGCACCCGTGAATGTCAAATACGCCAATTATTCAAGGGCCCCCAAGAATCGTACTAGGGGTTTCGTTGGGTCCCATACTACCCCACCTATAGTGGAAATCAATTATATCACCTATACATCACGAGAAGAATACTTTGGGCTGCCCCGGCTCGGTTCTGAATATTATTAATCTGGACCTTGCGCAGGTCGGTCGATAATAAAACAAACGATCGCGCCAAGGTCCATGGTAATGGTACAACCGCTGATGGTCGCAGGTCCAGGTTTTGTGCCCGAATTAAGGAGATCGAGGGGTCGCAGAGTCTCCGAACCGAGCGGAGCTTACGGAACATAATTTTATATGTACAAGTTGTTCGGGCGGTTCGGATGGACCGTCCCATGACCGAAGCGCCTCAAATACAAATTTATTTTATAACTCACGAGTCTGGGGCCTTTCTGGTGCTCCGTCTACGCAGCGTCGTCTGCGGAGAACGCGCAAGTCGGTCGATCGTGAATAATACAACGGCGGCACGGTTCCTCGGGGTAGTGGAGTCGCTGATACTCGCAGGTCTGGGTCTTGTGACCGTCTTCATACAAACGTGGGGTCGCGAAGTCTCCGAACCGCGCGGTGAATACGGAGTACATGATACAGCTCAGTAATCATTCTGGTGGGTTGTATGGCCTCTACCACTGTCAAAGGGATGTAAACACACCTAACGAAGGGAA
>Ga0209090_10001636_pt1 | contig 14372 bp, 11 predicted proteins | sample ArcticOcean_MG_C_9_FD_187432 | JGI IMG/M metagenome (GOLD analysis project Ga0209090, IMG submission 187432) | Marine microbial communities from western Arctic Ocean - ArcticOcean_MG_CB2_152 (SPAdes) (version 2) | ecosystem: Environmental > Aquatic > Marine > Oceanic | place: Arctic Ocean... | reverse complement strand
GTGAAATCTGGAAATGGACATTTTGCGGAGCAAATAAAAGCGTTCAACTCTCCTGATAAAGGTTCCTTGAATCTCGGCGAGGATGCTCTCACAGCAATGATTGCTTCCACACCTACTGCGATGTTGAACTACACAATTGCCACGGATAACTTTGCGTACGCTGCTAGAATCCCCTCCAATGCGTCTTACTTTGACTTTACGATGCACAAGACGTGGGATCAAATTTTTGATGGTCAATCGAAAGATCGAGAAGACTACCAAACCGAAATTCGACAGTGGCCGTTGGGTGATGATGGATTCGGGGACTTTGTGACGGAATGGTCAGACTTGCCGAGGAAATGGAGCCCAGATAACTTCAATGTTACGGACTCTACTTCCATAAGAGGATTCTCTACTTCTTTCTATTCCGCGCTAACGTTTGGACCGTATTTCGTGGAGACGGTTTATTACCCGCCGCCACCGACTATTTACTCTCCACCGCCGCCTGCGCCTCCGCTCTCCCCGCCGATGCCAGTCTATGTGGAATATGTCGAGGGTGACTTGGATAGATCGGTTGTGATTGTCCCCTCAATTGCTGTGTTGACCGTCTTTGCTTGGATGCTGTGGATGTTCTTCAAACGCCGACGCAACTTGCAGATGATGCACATTGATTTCATCGATGAGGACTACGATGGAGCCTTGGATGAATTTGATTCGAGCTCGAGCGAGGACGATTCAGATAACGAAGGATCTGCCAACACTGGAAGTGGCGGTGGTCTCTTTGGCTTTGGTCGTCAAAGACCAGAAGTGCAAGAGAGGTACAACCGCTCTCAACGCATCAGGGCGCTGGAAGAACGCTTGCAACAAACGCAATCTCAATAAGAGTTGATTTTTCACATGCGATGATGATGAATATGATGAGATTTTCAGATAGCATCTTGATAACTTAGTACTTTTTTCTTTTTGTAATGATGGAATACTCGTTTGATGTACTCGTTGTTATTAGAATGAACCCAGCCGCAGAAGACAAACTTTTATTTTTTCGTGTACTGATCCCTCTGATCTCTCTCTGTCTCGTTTTCTCGATCTCTCCTTCATTAGAGCACAGATCAGGAAAAATAATACTTCTGTTCTTGTAATGAAACAATTTACACACAATTCACTCCTTACGAGTTTCTTATTTTCCACAAAAAAAAGTAATTCCTCCTCTTCAAACAAAACATGTCGGACGACGATACGAACAAGGAAATGCCCCCCCAGTCGACGCGTTTTCTAGACTCTGATGACGACGACGACGACGAGAAGCGGCGGATGGGAGGGAACGGGAGAGAAGAAAATGATGACGAAGCTTTTCTCGCGAAGTATGATTCCGACGGCTACGGCGACGATGCCGATCGGCAAGAATTGATGCAAATGAATGAATTGGATCGCGAAGAAGAGTTGGCGAAGCGGAGCGCAAAGTTGAAAATCTTAAAAGATCGCAAGCGGATTTTAGAGAAAGCGAAGGAGAGAGAAGAGAAGGAAAGGAATAAAGGGAGAGAAAGATTGCGACAAGGCGAAGACGAGAAATCGAAGAAGGCTCTGGAAGAGATTGGAAAGAAAGTGAAAAAGAAAATCGACGAAGCTGGGTCGTCTTCCGACGATTTGTCCTCTTCTTCGGGTTTATCCTACGATGACGAGGACAGGTTAGATTCAGAAGATGAGGAAGAAATGTTAGCGAGGAAGAAGAGAAGACGAACGTCGATGACGACGACAAAAGGGCGAAGATCGAAACAGAAGAAACCTTCCTCGAGAAGAAGAAAAAGAGGAGGCGACTATTCAGACGACGAATCGAGCAGCAGCGGTGGATTTGGATACGACGATGATATGGATGTTTTTGAAGAAGCTACGGCGAAAGATGTGAGAGCGATCACACTTCCAAGATCAAAGTTAGAGAAGTGGATATCGGAACCTTTTTACGAGAGCGCCGTGGAAGGCGCGTTTGTTCGAGTGAACATCGGCCTGGATAAAAACAAAGAAAGTCGCTATCGATTGTGTCAAATCGCCGGAATCGCGGACGGATCATATCAAGGAACAACGCAAACGTATAGCTTAAGAGCGTACGAGTATAACGACGGCAAATACGCAAAAAAATCCACGAAAAAGTGGTTGATTTTGCGTTGGGGTAGTCACGAGAAGACGTTTCGAATTTCAGAAACATCAAATCGCGTAGACGATGCGTTTGCTCGGGCCAACGATGAGAGCAACGCAACTGTGGGTGTCGGTAGTCTCATTCTCGATCACGACGATGAACGGTTCAAAAATTCAGAGTTCGGGAAATGGTACGAACACGTTAAGAAAACCGCGAAAAAATATCTTCCCTCGGTGGACGACTGCGACATCATCTCAAAGAAATTAACCGGCGCAGACGAATATCGATACACTGCTGAGGATGTTCAAAAAATGCTCGAGCTGAACAAGCAAAAACGAGGTGGGGTATCGACGAATTTCATCTTTGAAAAAGAGCAGATGAAGATGCAATTGGCGAAAGCCCGTGAGGAAGGAGACGTCGAACAACAAGAAAAGTTGGAGGTAGCCATCGAAGAATTGAACGAGAAAATCGAGAACAAAATAAACAAACGAGGCGGTAATCAAAAAGTCATGGCGGATATCAACAAGAAAAATGAGTTTTCAAACGCAATTAAATTGTCTCAAGCGGCGGTGAAACACATCAAGAAGGTGAAAGAGGGTAAAGATATTTCTGAAGACGATCCTTTTTCGAGACGTCCGACGCGAGTGACGACGTATTGGTCCATGAAAACAGATGGCGAGAACAACGCAAAAGCTGCAGCAGAGAAAGCTGCGAAAATGGCCGAAATGAATGCAGAGACAGCTGCGGCAGGAAACGAACACAAAGAAGAAGAGGATGAAGAAGACGCGTTCGCGAACTACAAAACGATGAAGGAGAAACTTCGCGAGTCTTTGCATCATATCTCAAAATCGCACCAACTCGCGCAAAATAAACTCCTCAACATTAATAGCAACGGGATGAAACCTTCTTTAACGCACGCGAAAAGAGCCACGGAGCGCGATCCAGTTCTCGTCAGGCAAAGATTTGCCGCCGGGAGAATGAACGCCTCCTCGAATGGAGGATCGAAAGCGTTGGCTGGAAACTCTTTATCCGTTAAGGAGTACCTCGCTAGACAAGAGGCAAAAGGTGAAGCGTAAATAGTACACACACGTACCGTAACTATAGGTACACGGTTTCTTTCGTTGAGATCATAATACTGTAAAAATCCTCTTTTTTTCTCCATCATCAATTACACTTAATGCTCTTCTCTATATTTTCTCTTCTTCTTTTTTTTCTTAAGAATTCTTTTGCAAAAGCGTGGAATTTTTTTACGAACGAATTTCGTGCGGCGATATCAGTGTCACCGCGTCACCTCTCACGAACAAATACGGCACATTTCTCTTGTTACTCTTGATAATCTCTTCGTACGTCTCCTCGTCAACCTCTCGAATCGTCGTGATTTCTTCGACTTCTCCCAACAACATGTTCAAGTGTTGATCGTAGGAGTGTAATTTCCCTCTCAATTCTCGATCGTTTCTTAGTTTCACGTACACTCTTTCGTCTAAGGATAATCGAACTAAGTCTAAAGGTTCTTTCACCGTCGATTCGTCTATGTTCGTTTGCTGATTGGCTAATGTCGCTTGATCTTCGCCACCGTCGGACGATGATGCCATTTTTTCTTCTTCTCCGTTTTTGTGTTTGTACTTTGAAAAATGAAGGAAAAAATTTTCGTACGAGAAGAGAAAAAAAACTTCTTTCGACCTTTCAACGCGTGAAATCGCAACGTTTTAAAGCTATTTAATATTACATCAAGAATTTACTACAACCATTACACGCGCGTGTATCTGTTTCCGACCGAGGACGAAGCAAACAGGTTGTCGCTTATGAAGTTTTTTGAAAACCACTCTCTCGAGGCGCGGTCGTTGATGTCAGACACGATTCGACATTGACCGCCGAGTTCAGGAGTGTGACACATGCGATCTTCATCTTCGTCTTGACCAACCTGCAGTTCCCACCTCATCATCGAAGATGACGAGGATGAGAAATTTTCCTTCGACAACGCTTCTGGAAAGTATGGAGATAATCGAACGGCGTCGCCGATGAACAACAACGTCGGCGACTGTAGCTGCGCATCAACGACAGCTACATCAATAAACTCCAACGTAGAGAACACGCGGCGTTCTTTCAAAGTCGTTCCATTTTCGACGGCTAGACACGGTGTTCGTTTGTCTAGCGCGCCATCTTGTAATAACTTCTTCTTCGTTTTCGGTAACGTACCTAAGCCCATATAAATGATAAGCGTCGTGTCCGAATCCGCCGCCGTGACGGCAAAATCAACAGCACCGTCTTCTTCGTCATCTTCTTCTCCTAACGCTTCTGCTTCTACTTTTGATTTAAACGATGATTTAGACGAAGATGATAGCGCTAAATTCTTTCCTGGGTCCCTTTTCTTCTTCTCTTTCTTCATGAGATGGCCAGTTAACAGTCTCGCCGAAGTCGCCACGCCTCTGTGCGTCAGCGGTACTCCGGCTCTCGATCCTACTCCACTCGCCGCCGTAATCCCTGGAATAACTTTAACGTCGAATCCTTTCTCGCGCAAGAACTCGCATTCTTCGCCACCTCGACCGAACACTAACGGATCTCCGCCTTTCAATCTCACAACCGTCGCTCCGGCGTTGGCAAATTCCAGTATCAAGTCGTGAATCTCGTCTTGCGTTCGCGTGTGAAAACCGGACCTCTTACCGACAAAAAGCATCAAACCTTTTTCTTCGTTGTTGTTTTTGTTGTTGTTCTTCATATCATTATTATTTGTTTTTGCACTAGCAGCGTACTCTAAAATCTCCGGAGAAACCAGTCTATCATACAGAATAACATCCGCGGTGACTATCAAGTGGTACGCTTTCAGCGTGAGTAACCCGGGGTCTCCCGGACCACACCCAACCAAATACACTTTCGTTTCTTCATTCTTACCCGATTCCTCGTGATGAAGACTATCGCCGTTATAATTACTACTGTTACTTTCTCTCCGACGGATTTTCTCCAGCATGATATCCACCAAAGCATCATTTCTCGCTATGATTTCGTCGTAAAAGTCCACAGGCTTGCCTTTTTCTTCTTTGTCTTCTTCTTTGTCTTCTTCTTCTTGGTGGTGGTGGTGGTGCGCAGAAGAAGAAGAAGACAAAGAAGAAAAAAAGCAATCATCATCACCGGTAGTAGTAGCGCGCAATTGTGGGATCGTTCTTTTTCTCAAGTCATCGTTTATTCTCGCCTCGGGGTCGTGAAGAAGATGTTGTCGATGAGATGAATTCTTCACCAAACGACGCCGGCGCTCTGCATCGTCGACAAAATGCAACAGCTGCGGCGGCTCTTTCTTCCTCCTCCGACGAGACGACGGCAAGACCCCAAACAACTTCGAGGAGGATGAAGAACGACCAATAATAGTGATACTATTATTGGTCGTGAAAATCGAGAAGCGGAGAGATGATGATGATGACATGCTCTTCCTCCTTCCTTCCTTCAAAGTTTTGTTTCGTTTCGTTTCGTTTTGTCCTTCGTCGTAAAAAAAAGTGTCAACTTACTCGAGTCAAAATGCGGATTTGTGAACAAAAATTTAGTGATTACGAATTAAAACAACCTAATAGTCTCCTATTTTATTTCTTCTTGTCAAACAAGGCGAATCAATCAATCAATCAATCAATTAATCATCGTCCTCGTGAATGGAAACAGTCGGGACTAATTCGGCGTTACCGCTCGAGAAGACCGAATAGAAAGCACTCTCGGTAAGACCGGGTAACTTTTCCGCCTCGTCTTCGCCTCCTCCTGACGCTCGAAACGACGGCGTCGCGTTGTTGTTGTTGCTACTGCTACTGTTATTCTTTCTGTTGTTGCTATCGCTATTACTAGTGTTGTTTTCGAGCTCTAATACTTCATTCATCGCTTTCTGTACCAACGCGTCGATTTTCTCTTCGCTCAAGGTCGATCCAACTAACTGTCTCAGTATGATTTCCAAGTCGTTTCTCGATACGATCCCGTCGGCGTCGACGTCGTACACGCGAAACATGAATGAAATTTTAGACTTCTCGTTGGCATTCTTCGAGAGCAGAGAAAGCAAGCGACAAAACTCTTTAAAGTTGACGTTTACGAACAGCTGGACTATTCTCGGCGCTAAAGGGTTAATTGCCAACTCTGGAATGTTCAACAGTTCGTCTTCGCTGATGTATCCTTTGTGTTTTTTATCGAGTTGTTGGAACCTTTTGTATAACGTCTGAATCTCAGCGGACGTGAAGACGTTGTAACAATACGAAGATATCTCTGTTTGTTCATGAGAAGAAGACAACAAAAGAAGAAATGTGAGTTGTTTGTTCTCGTCGCGTGTCGTTGCTTTTTGAAGGACACCAGACGACGACGAGAGTACTATGAGTAAAATTGGATAAAAAAAAGAGATTCTCGTCGTACAGAAGAGAAAAGAAAGTTTTGAATGGAAAATAGAGAAAGAACAACAACAACAACAACAACACTCACGTTCGATGTCAAAATCGGTGAGATTCAGGGAGGACGCCGTGATTCCCATCGTTGTGATGATTTACTCAGGAGGATTCGTTCGTTTGTATCTGTGAAGGAAAAACTTTATTAAAGAGAGGGGGGAGACGTTTTTTATTTGTTTTGACGGATTATTTCTTCGCTTTCACGAACTCTGTTATAAACTACTATTTACTTGCCGACGATGGACTCGACAAAAATTTGCAAACTCTCCACGTCGCGCCTTTCACCGCCAAGTTTTACGTACCCTTCGCGTCCTTTCGGGAAAAGCAAGATCGTCGGGAAAGATGCCAAGCTTAAATTTTCTTTCGACCACTCTTTCTCGTCTTGATCGGCGCGGAACTTCGAGTATCGCACGTTCTTAGCTTTGCCGTACGTTTGCGCCGACTCCGTAAAGCTGCCCTCCATGGCTTGGCAAAACGGACACCAAGGCGCGTACAAAACAATCATTTCGTTTTCTTCGTTCTTTGCACCCCGAGAGATTCGTTTCTCCATCGACTCTCGCGTCTCAACCGAAATAGCCGAAGCATCGGTGAAGATATCCGCGGCGTCTTCTTCTCGCTTATCCTGCTTTTCTTTTTCCTCTTTGCTCAAATTTCCCGAGTGCAAGCCACACTCTTTATCGCTCGCATTCTCCCACCACCATCGACCTTCTCGCTCTTGTTGTCCAGGAGTTACCGGTCTGGTACAAGGCGCGCAACCGATTGAAACGTATCCTTGCGTGTGCAACGCGTTCACAGGCGTCGACATGACTCTCAAAAAGTCCCAAACTTCTTGCGAGGTGGCGTTTGTCAGCGGATTGTATTTCACGAGTTCACTTCCGTTTAAAATACCTTGAAACGCCGGGTCTAACTGTATCGCCGGGACTTGCATTCTCGTTCCAGGTGATTGATCTTTTCTTTGACCGGTAATCCATGCTTTTAACGTGGACAACTTTTTCCTCAACGGTTGCACCTTACGAATGCCGCAGCACTCCTTGTGCCCGTCTTCGTAAAACGAAAACAACCCTTTCTCGTTGACAAACGCTTCCAATTTTTCTTCGTTCGGGACGCAATATTCAATCTTAATGTTGAAATGCTTCTCAACCTGGTCAAATAATTCGTACGTTTCCGGGTTTAATCTCCCGGTGTCTAAGGAAAACACTCTATATGGTCTGTTCGTCAAGTGCGCGTATTGAATTAAAGCCACATCCTCGGCACCAGAAAACGCAATCGCGATATCGTCTCCGTACGTTTTCAAAGCGTCGTCCATAATCTCCAAAGGCGTCATCGTTTTCTCCAATATTTCGTTCTTACTCTCCGTTTCCTGTTTCGTGTTGCTGCTGAACACTTTCAATGCGTTTCCCCTTCGACTGTTGTTGTTCTTCTTCATATTTTGGTTCACAACTCTTCTCTTTACACTACTGACTGCTCCGCTCTTCTTCATCATCATCATCTTCGACGACGACGACGCGGTAGTCGTAGAAACGTGAGCAGCACAACTTATTACAGTGTTCATCTTCTCGGCAGTTCCTGTTATTATTGTTGTTGTTATTATTATTATATTATTATTAATGTAGTATTGCGGACGATAAAGAATGAGGAGGAGGAGGAGGGTGGATAAAATTTTGTTGTGTCTTCCTCGTGTTTGCTTCTTCTCTATTTTATCTTCTACGGCATGTTATGCATAACAAAAAAATACGTGGAGCTGATACATCAACTTCTTTTCTCTGACTATTTACGACTATTTACGACTTATTGCATGGATAACGATTGAACTTCGTTTAACTCAAAATCGACGAGCGTTGTAACCTCTTTAAAGTTGAAAGTGCCTTCGAAGTTCTTCCGCTTTGAATTCAACACCAGTGGATACCAGTGCTGATCGTCTGCCCACATTTGTTGAAAAGGTATGGCATCGAAAGGGAACCATCGCGGACGCATTTCTTCCGTCTCTCTTTCTTGGCCGCTATACGTGTCTGCTCTAAAGATGTGAACCAGCCACGGTGGTTTTTCAGGCTCATCGATCCAAATGAAAGTTATGCGACCAATTTCTTTCGCGTCCAGAGCCTGTATGCAAGCTTCCTCTTCAAGCTCTCTCAACGCCGCCGCGAGAACGGTTGGGTCTGACTCTTCAACCTTACCACCGAATCCGTTCCAAAACCCTTTTCCAAACCCAGTTTTCTTCTCTCCGAGCAGTACTTGCTCGTTTTCATCGTCCACGACGAGCAATAACGTGAAAACTTTCGTCTTCTTCTTCCTTGTTTCTTTATCTTCTTCTAGCAGCATATTTTCTCTTTTCTCTTTTCTTTTTTGAATTTTTGTTGGATTCTCTCTCGTCAACTCTTACTAAACCAAGTCGTCTCGTCGGTTACAACAACTAACTCCTTACTACGAGTAACGAATGTATTATTAAATTATTTATGCGCGCGACGAGTGCTCCTTCTCTCCTCTCGAACTACCTCAATCAAAAGAGTGATGACGATGATGGAGGTGACGATGCGGAAAAAGTATTGTGGAGAAGGAGGAAAAATCTTCTTCAAATGATGATTTAATGTGGGTTGTGGTTTGTGTGTAATTTGTGTGTGAAATTTTTGTGTGTTTGTGTGTGTTGGTGTCTTTCTTTTTCTGCTTCGACACAAGAAACACAAGACGACACATTTTAGGCAAGTGAATAAAAAGGTCAAACGATTCATCATATATTTTGAATAGAGAGTCCAATGAGCGAGTTTAGTCCGCGAACTCCCGAGGAAGTCTTCCAGAACTTCAAAGGAAGACAAGCTGGCATTAATAAAGCATTAAACGACGACGTGGTACGTGCGCGTGCATCAGAACCGCGCTCTTTTTTTTTTCTCCTTCTCCAATTCGCGCTTAAAAATTCGAGTTTAATATTGAAAATGCAAATACACCGCGCGCGCTCTCACACATCGCGATATCGGTTCGAGAAATTTAGGAACAGATTCAGACGGGTGATTAGTATCTGAGTTCAAATTGAGCGTTCGAAACGGAAGAGCAAAAGTGTACCGGCGACATATTTCGAGAATACGCAAACAAATTTTGCGCGCATTTATTATTTTTCACCGCGCGACGCGCTGTTTGAAAACAATACACAAAAGAGGCTTTGCGACGATGGACGATTGCGAAAACGGACTGTAGCGAATGCCTTGATTATCTTTGCATTCGAATCTCGAGGGTTAAATACATTTTGATGCGGTTCTCGTATTCGCCCAGTATATCTCTCATCAATTTAAAGCAACGAGAAGAGGTGGTTGTTTTAAAAAGAGCCAATCTCGTGTTCCCACAGTTATGGGAACAAACAAAAAGCGAGCGGCGACGAGGAAGATGACGACCAATGCGATAGCGATGATCGACGCATACCTCAGATGGTGATTAACTAACGTTTCCTCTTTTATACTCTCTTTCTCTCTTTAACAGGCTATGTTTTTCGCGAGTTGCGATCCGGACCGCGAGAATCTCTCGTTGTATTCAAACGCCGACGGTAGTTGGGTCGTTTCGTTACCGGCTGAGGAAGTTCCGCCTGAATTACCAGAACCTGCGCTTGGGATCAACTTTGCTCGCGACGGTATGAAACGTGGAGATTGGCTCGCGCTCGTAGCTGTCCATTCCGACGCTTGGTTGATGGCTGTTGCCTTTTATTACTCGGCCAAGTTTTCCGCGGACCAGAGAAAAAAGTTGTTCGATTTAATAAACAGTTTACCGACGACGTACGAAGTGTTGTCCGGAAAAGGCGGCAAGAAAATGAAGGTAAGCGTCTTTGTGCGAAAGAAGAAGATGGACGAGGAATTTTTCACTCTTCTTTCTCCTCGCCTCGACTCGTTTTGAATAACGACATCGTCGTCGTTCACTCGCTCTTGTTCGTTTTTTCTTTTCAAACTCTCCTCTTTTTGGCCCCCTGAATTTTCACTCAAACAGGGCACTCGCAATCGGAATTTTTTCATGTCTCACCGCTCACGTTCTCTCTCTCTCTCTCTCTCCTTACGCACAGGTGGCTACAGCAGCGAACAATAATAAACGATCTGCAGCAGTAATGGTACGATTCGAATTCTTTTTTGTATCCGCGGGCAAAACTTCGCTTTTTCGCTCGTTTCGTTTCGTTCGCGTAAATTTAGGCGCGCGCGCTCCCCTCTAGTTTGAGATGATTTATTATTATGGACTCTGTCTGCTTTCGTCGTCTTTTGCTGCTGTGCTTTCCTCGTGTTTCTTTCCTGAGAGGAAAGTTTGTATTTTGCTGGCAAAAGTCGAGGGGCAGAAGAGAAGAGGGCGGTCTCTTCCTTTTGAGAGCAGCCAAAAAATCTTATGGAAAAAAACTGATGAGACCTCTCTCTCTCTCTCTCTCACTTCTCTCACAACACCAACAACTGATCAAACTACATTTTATATTCAACTTAAATAGCAGAATAATACAATTAATAACGACGACGCGGCTGGTTTAAAAAAGCCCTCCCCCGGGGTAATCATAAAACAAGACGCGCCCTTAGATTCTTTAGTAGACGCGAAAATAGAGCTCTACTGGCCGGACGACGGCTTGTGGTATAAAGCTGAAGTGTTATCGCTCAACGCTCGAGCGAGAAACGCTAAAGTTTTATACGCAACCGGGGATGTCGAGACTCTCGAGTTGGACGAGATAATCAACGAAGGCCATTTGAACGTGTGCAGTAAATAAATAAGAAAACGAATCACGTTGCGTTGTAATCATATAATAAAAACTCAAAAAGATTAACATAATAAGCTCTCTCACGAAAGCGGCGGGAAATCACTTTCTTGCCGAACAAACGCTGGCACGTTCCTCCGTTTATTATTTCCTCCTCCTTTACTATTCTTGTTGTTTTTACCATTACTATTCTCCTTCGCGGCGGAGCTATTCTTGTTATTATTATTACTATTATTGCTATTATTCGTCGTCGTATTTTGTTTCCCCAACGACGCGCCGACGTCTTGTTTCTTTTCAGGAACCTGTTTCTTTTTTGTATTGAGATCTTCTTCTAATGTTGCTTTTTCTACCGGTGCTATTTCTTGTTGTTCTTGTTGTTCTTTTTGCTGTTGTTGTTCTTCTTCTTCTTGCTGCTGTTGCATCGGTGGTGGAGGTGTAATTATCGGTCGTGGTAGTGGCGAAACTGCCACGATATTCTGATGAAGAGGAACGTTCGGAGGTTGCTGCTGCGGCGTGTAGTACGGGAAGTGACCAACGCCCCCGTGATACATAAAGTTCGGCTGAACCGGTACGTATCCATACGGAACATTTTGATAATACATTGGCGGCATCGGGTACGGATATTGAGGTGGAACGTAATGGAATCCGCCGGGATACATGCCGCCGCCTCTTCCTCCACCTCGCCCTCCCCGTCCTCTTCCTCCAACACCGCCTCCTCTTCGAGTGAAATCTGGATCGTTCTTATCTGCGTGCACGTTTCTCGGGATGGCTTTTGTGCTGTTTATGTTTATGTTTATGTTGTTGTTATTACTCTCAGTCGTTTCTTTTCTCGTTTCGTCCTCGTCTTGCCTCTTCTTTCCTTCTTCTTCTTTGTCTTCTTCTTTGTCTTCTTCTTTAGAAAAACCACCATTTTGTTCATTTTCTCTCTCTCCTCCTTCTTTTACTTCTTCTTCTTCTCCTTCTTCGTTTCCGAATATTTCCGCCCTCGCTCGCTTATACTCTTCCTCTCGCGCTAACTGCAAGTTCTCGAGATTCATTTGCACCATCTTTTCCTCGTCATTTTCTGCGTGTTCTCCTTTTCCTTCTCCTTCTTCTTTGTTGTCTTCCACTTTCTTCTTCTTTCCATCTTTTTTATCGTCCACCACCCCATTCTCCTCCTCCTCGTCGAGCTGCTCGTTTTTGTTGTTGCACTTCTTCTTCGAACCGCCGCCGACGATGATATTCTTCGCGGACAACTTCTTCGTCGAGGGAGACGAAGACGAAGACGAAGACGAAGATGAAGATAAAGACGTCGTCGTCGTCGTCGTCGTCGTCGTCGATGGGACCATTTAACAATAGTATGTATATAATAAAACAAGTAAAAAGCAAAGGATCCGCGTGTACACTGCAAAATAACTCTCTCTCTTTCTCTCTCTTCTCTCTCTTTTTTTTTCTCTCTCTTTTTTTCCCCCGAGACGACTTTTCTCTCTTTTTCTCATTCGTTTTGAGCCGCAAAATGATGGAAAAGAAGGGAAATTTTATCGTCTTCTCATCTTCTTCAATTTACACAATTCACCCCCATCATAATCGCACACACGCGCACACACACACACGCGCACACACGCTTTAAATAATAATCATGAGAGCAGCAACCATGGCATCCGTGAGAACGGCCGCGAAACACGCGTCTTCAACGTCTTCATCTTCATCTTCTTATTCTTCTTCGACGAGGTGCAGAACTTTCTCTTCCTCGTCGACTTCGACTTCGACTTCGTCGTCGTTGAGACAATCCAAGAAACACCACCCGCACTGCAGGAAGTTTAGATTTAACAGCAGTAGCAACAACAACAACAACAACAACAACAACAACAACTCCTACTACTACAGCAACAGCAACACCAACAACTTGATCATCAAAACGACGACGCGGTTTTCGTCGAAGAGCAGTCGTTTGAGCACGACGACGGTCGTTCGCGCGGTCACTAAAGAGAAGGAAGACGTGAAGACGACGACTAAAAAAAAAGCAGCAGCAGCTCTCGCGGAAAAAGACAAGAAGCAGGGGGGGGGTGAAGGAAAAAACGGCGACGAGTCCTACGACATTTACAGAGACTCGCCTTTGAGATATATGGGGTACGCGAACGAGTGCGGAGAAGCCTTCGCGGCTTGGTTACCGCCGTTTGGCGTGCCAGCCACGTACGGCGTAGCCGCGGTGTACGTTCTCGCGGATACGTTCGACAAGGCAATCAAAGCGAACAAGGAAAAAGGCACGAAAGAGGGCGTTATCGTCGGTTTAGACACGGTCACTTGGCAGATGCTCGCTTCGGTCTTTTGGCCGGGGAGTTTCATTCGCGTCATGGTGAACGCGACCAACTTGTTGGTCTCCAAGTTACCTGCGGATTTGTCTTTAGACGTTGGAGGTTTAGACGCGGAGACGATTGAAAAAGCGTTGCCAACTGCCATCGGTTTAATGACTATCCCGTTCATCGTCAAGCCAATCGATAAGACCATCGATTGGGCGATGGAAGAATCCGTGACGAAAGTATTGAGAGGCAAGTGCGAATCTCCGGCGGATTACGCCAAAGCCGCCGGTATCGTTGGCGCGTGCTTAGCGGTCCCACCCGCGTTGTTTACCTTCGCCGGGGTGATTTGCGACTTGGCCGCGTAATTCTTTGGTATCTTTCATGATTGATTTAATATAATATAATATAATAAAATACGTTTTTGTTTTGATGTGTATTGTTATTTTCTCAAATGTTTAAGCGCTTTTTTTTTAAATGTTTGTTGTTTTTGCTTAAAAAAGAGAGAGAACTTTAGCGAATGCGTTTGGGGAAGAAAAAGAAATTTTGCACGATATTATTGAGTTGGGAGGAGATACACTCCCAAACGATTTAAGAAAATTTGCGGAATACAAACTGGCGACGACTCGTAGGGAATGGCCAAAGTTTGAAGACGTGCATGATTTGCTAAAAGAAGGAATCCAGTTGCATGAAAAGCAACATCCTATAAAAGAAGAAAAAGATCAACGAAAGCGCTTGGTGGAAACGGATGACTTAAAAGAAGACGATAACGAGCTGAACTATATGGTTATCACCTCCGTGGCGAAGAAGTTTTCAGTGGACCCTCATGCGGATCTTTTGAGCTCTGACAAATCTTACATCTCCAATATCCTCAAAAATAC
>Ga0209090_10001632_pt1 | contig 14390 bp, 4 predicted proteins | sample ArcticOcean_MG_C_9_FD_187432 | JGI IMG/M metagenome (GOLD analysis project Ga0209090, IMG submission 187432) | Marine microbial communities from western Arctic Ocean - ArcticOcean_MG_CB2_152 (SPAdes) (version 2) | ecosystem: Environmental > Aquatic > Marine > Oceanic | place: Arctic Ocean... | reverse complement strand
TTCGTATAATTCTTCTTGTAGATGCAATGTTGTTTCCAATCGTGTTCTGCCTCGTCACATTCTTCTCTTTCTGAATCGTCCGCACCGATTTTGGTGATGATGATGTCGCGGCAAAAAAACGCATCGTCGTCATCATTCTCGTAGTAATAGTAGTAGTAGTAAAAGTAAAAGTAAATGTGAGCGAGTGGTGCTCTTCTTCTCTCTTAAAAGTGATGTGTTTGTATGCGTTTAAATTCTGATGAATGTATGAATAGTCTCATCATCCAACAAGAGAGAAAAAAATTCAAAAAATCTTTTTTTTCTTTCAAGGAGAGGAAGACAAGTGGTTAGGATTGTAAATTTTAAAAACGTTGACTTCCCGGCATTGAAAAAACGGCTTAAAATTCCCAGAAAAGAAATACGCGCAGCGTTTAAAAGCACGACGTGATCATGGGGAAGAAGAAACTTTCCGGCGCGGCGAAGAGGAAGAAGAAAAAGGAAAAGGAAGAGGCGATTGCAGAAGCCGCGGCAGACTTGGAGCGTTTGAAGCTCGGACCGTCAAAGTTGTGGACCGGGTTGGTGACGCATCACAAAGACATTTTCGTATCGCATGTGCTTCCGAAATTGAGTGGGACAGACAGGATGTTCTTTTCAAAAGCAAATACCGAGAGCATGATTGTACTCAAATACGCGGGAATAGACGCATCGAAAATTCGTTGGTTTATTCTCGACGTTTCATCGATTTCGACGTTGGAATGGGCGTGGAACAACATGAACTGGGGAAGGAAAGATCCGGCTGGAAAGGTCGTAGATCAAGCCAGGTTTTGCGGTTACGTCGCCGGAACGAATAAACTCGAGTTGCTCAAGTGGGTCAGAGAGGAGAAAAAGTGCGAATGGGATGAATTTACGATTGTGGTTGCGACATATCACGGTAATCTCGAGATATTGGAGTACTGCTTTGCTAATAGTTGTCCGTGTGATGTGGAGAAGTCGTGTTGTAACGCCGCGGGAAACGGAAGCCTCAACTGTCTTCGATTTCTTTTCGACAAGGTGAAACCTTCGCGAAAAACGGTAGAGCAAGCGGCAGAAGTGGCGGCACAATATGGTCACGTTGACATCTTGAAATATCTTGTCGAAGAGAAGGATTGTGATAAAGCGAAGTGGTGCTACGTGAGAAACTGTGTGATGGATGGTCGCCTTGATTGCCTCAAACACATGATCGACGAGGCAAAAAAAGTACCTCGAGAAGTGCTCGACCACTATGCACACATCGCTTACGCGCGATATTACGAGCACACCGAGTGCTTGCACTACTTGCGAGAAAAAGGGTGCCCGGAACCAACAGACGAAGAATACGCTAAATTTGTTAAACTCGCTAAAGAACAAAAGTTGATGGAATACATGGAACGGTGCACTCGTCCAGAGAGAGACACTTTCTTTTTCGCGTACACCGCTTAGATTTTCATCGCGCGTCGTCGCCTCGGTCTTGTACAATACAAAAACTCCTCTCTGCAAAAGATGCAGAGACACGGATGAATATCTGCGCCTCTGGTTTTAATAACAACAGTTTACATCGATTAATCCTTTTACTACATTTATAGCACAGACAACTTTCAGACAAGTTTAAGACAAGTCGGACTACATATATATCCATAGGTTTAAGAAGGAACTCTCTTTTTTGTTGGTTTTGATGCCTTTCTGATTATTTTTTAGAGTCTTATTAGTTAGTATTGGTCGTCCGAGATGATGATGAGCAGGAGACTCTTTTTATTCTTATTCTTAATGTGGGAGTAGTAGGAGTACCGGTAGTACTACTTATTATTAGTAATAATAGAGTAAAATATTCTCTCACTATTATTAAAACGTTCTCTTGCTCACAACCCCGGGGTATCCTCGCCAGACTTTCCCGACGTCCGGGTGCCACCCTCTCGCGCCGACTCTTAAAGCCGGGTGGGTGTAGATGTCGCCGCCGAAATCCGTCGCCGGCGCTTTGACGGTTTCGCCGAGAGGGACCGACCACGAACGCGCGTCACCGAATTTAGCGACCGTTTTTTGCCACGACGTGTAAAGGTAGTACGGAACCGTGAGGTAAAGGAACATCGCGGGCGTGTACGCGCTCTTTGAAAACAGCACGGAGGAGACGAACGTCTGCGCGATGACCAACGACCACATGATCAACTCCGCGCAGGAGTAAAACACCGTGCCGTTGGATTCGTATCCGCGTTCGTAGACGTACAACAAATGATACCTCCAAATGATGAAGTTGGTGAGGAAGAAGAACGCACACACCGCGGCAATCAGTGGTGCGATGACGGCAAACGTCAAGCCGAGTAAAATAATCACCGAAAACAAACCGCCTTCTCGTCCGGCTCTCATTTGTCGAGGCGAATATTTCATCGTTCTATCTCTTTTCGTTGGCGTGCACCCGAAGCAGCACCGTAAATAGGTATTGACGGTGTAACAAATCACCCCAGGGTGTGGAAATATCAACCTGTACGTGGGAATAAACACCGCTCGGTAGAAAACGAAGGATAGGAAGAAATTCGAGGACAACGGCAAGACGGTGCCGAATTGTTGCTGCAAACTGCTCACCGTGGTGCCGTTTTGTAGAGCTTGTTGCATGATCCCGGAAATCGCCCCACCGGTGATGCCGCCGATTAACATGTTCAGTAAACCCCACAAATAGTAGAATTTCATGAACCTTTGATCGGTGGCGGAGAGAGACACGTGGACGTTTTGCGCCTGCACTAAATACAAGAGGAAGAAGGACACGGCGAAGACTTCCCACAACGTGAGCAAAATCGGCGGCAAGATACCAGACACGAGCAAACGTAAACCTTCGACTTCTTTGTTATCGCAATACCACTCCAAGAACGTTTCGATGCTATCGCTTGGAGCGTTCAGCGTGCACGCGGAGGTGATCATGGTCGCGACCAAAGTCGAAGGAGTGAGAATCAAAATGACAATCGCCGGGTAGACAAACATGAAACGAAACGCCGAGGTCCGTTTCGGTTGTAACAACGTTTGCCAGTTTATATCCGATGGGCCAGGCGCGGGATGGACGACGAACTCGTTCGTTCCGCCGCGGTGTAACAAACACTGCGCCGCCATCGCCGCGGCCGTTTGCGTTTCAAACACCGCGAACGCCGATGGTCCGGGGACGCCGTTCCATGCTTTTTCTCTCTCCTCGAGAATCATCGAGTCCACAACTTCCAATTCGTGCTCTAAATCTGCCAATTTTGACGATCGATCCGAGCTCGTTTCTTTTTTCTTGGCCTTTGGAATAGTGAAAAACGTCGGGCTTTTACCTAACGATCGATTCGATTGCGATTCGATGTCTTGTAATTTCGCGCGGTCTTTTTCGCTCGCGCTGCCATCAACGCTTCGTTGTCTCAGAAAACTCATCTCCCGTCCAAAATCAGCCATTTTCTGCGGATCCTCACCGAATGTGGCGCATTTCCCACGCATTTGTACGAGTTTGTTGTTGATTTCGTCTCTCTGGTCTAACAAACGATCGGTTTGCCGATGATCGTACACCGGAATCATCCCGCGAAACTCGTTGCCGAAAACTTCGTCGAACATGTGTTCCATCGCCGCGTATTGTTCATCTGCGTACGCTCTTTTCGCTTCAGTATCCTCCTCTTCTATCTGACCGGGGTCAGATTTCGAGCTCGATCCGAATTTGGTGAGAAATTTGGCGGAGAGTATACTCCTCAACGTCTTCTTGTGCCGTCTTGATTTGAACTTTGGAATGTTGGTCAACAAAATCACGTAGTTTTCCGCCCAAACGGAGATTAATTTGCGACTTTCTGGATCGTACGTGTTTACCGATCTCGATTGTTGCACATCCGGTAAAGCACCAATTATATCGCTGTAACTGTATTCAACGTTTGGATCTTCGCTGACGTCCAAACCCGTCCACCATTCGTGATCGATGGCGACGTCGCGACCGTCGTTGTTTTTCGCGATGGCCGCTTGCACTTCTTGCGCTTGACGAATGGCGTTTTCGAGAGACGATCGACCTTCGACGACTTTTTGCGCTTCGCTCAAATCCAAGTTATGATTCATGTTTCCGAAGGAACCTCCGGAACCCGTACGTCGATGATGACCGCCGCCGGTGTTTTGACGAAACTGCTTTTGGGCGAGTTTTTGCGGAGAGAACATGCCGCCACCACTCTTGTTATCATTCTCTTCTCGACTTGAAATTCTACGGTGCGCTTGAGGCGGATTTAATTCGGTTTGAGAGCTCGATTCTTCATTCGTGCTCATTCCGCTCGAAGTGTTCCTGTTCAATATCGCATTTCTCGCCGCCGCGGCTTCTCGGCTATACGTTATGGACGAGGTCAACATGTTTACATCGTCGTCGGTAATGTCCAAAGCGTTCTCGCCGTCTTCTTCATCGTTACTATTATTATTACGAGTATGGTTATTATCACCAGATCGACCTGATATAGTCCGAGCGGCGCGATTGGCTTGCATCATCGAAGATCCAACCACTGATCGTCCTAAATTACCCATATCGCCAAAGATGCCGAGGATTCTTCTCCCGGCGCCTCGAGTGTTCGCCGGCCGTTCCGCCGGCGCATATCTCGAACTACCCGCGTATCGGTCGAGTTGTTGTCTGGGATTTATCCCACGCTCTTCGTCGTCGTCGGAATCGGCGTCGTCTCTAATATTCGCAGACTCTGAAATCGGGCCTGGCGGCGATTTACTATTTCCTTTCAGAGGACTCGGAGAATAGTCTAATACTTCATCCTCGTCGTTAGAAGTAGGAGTAGAAGTACCGCTTGTTGGTGATGAAACCATCTTCTCAGCTTCGTCGTAATTAAGCTGTTGCAGAGATGAATTTTTGGGCGAATTCCGGGAGAATAATCCGCCGCTACGTTTAGTCACCGACGAGTTCGGAGACGCCGTCGCGGCGTAGGATTCCAAAGAAATACCTACCGATGATGGAGACGACGGTTTCTTCGACGCCGCCGCCGAAGTGGTCGACGGAGGTGTGTTCGTAATCGTACCCGCAATAGAAACACCACCAGAAGACGTCGGCGAGTTTGGTAGTCGACCACCATTGCCGTCACCGGCTTTCTCCACGTGTCGCGGCGATAGTTGTTTCTTGCTTGGCATCCTTTTTTCCTCGCTAGTACTGTTTTGTCCTGCGCTGCCGCCGCCGCCTCTACCGCCGCCGTATCGAAACAATCCCTTACCGCCACTCGCTGTACTTTGTCGCGCTTTCACGGAAACGACCGAGCGCGCGGACGGATCCTCGTCAGTATCAAAAGCGAAATTACCGTCGTCTCCGTCGTCTCCCGCTGGCGAAGACGGACTCCCCAAACGCTCGCGACGGCTCAGCGACGCGACGCCTTTCGACTTGAAAGCTTGTGATTTGATCATCGCATTGACCTTTGCTTTCGCCGACGCCGACGTCATAGCTTTTGACCCGAGCGACGTCGAACGCATTAAAGACATCGATTTCATCAACGAGGACCCCGACCCTCGACCTCCTTCGCCTCCTTCATTGCTATTTTTATTATTCCCACCACTCTGGCTGCTATTATGACTACTGCTATTATAACTCGCGTTGTTATTGTTGTTGTAGTTGTTATTATTGCTCCTGATTGGTGAAACACCTCCGTATTCAGGCATTTCCTCGCTTCCCCTTCTCGTCGTCGGCGATGGAATGCCGCTTCCGCTCTCTTGCTTCTCGAAAAAAGTCACGCTCCCGATGTGGCCGCCATCTTTCACAATCGCCGGCGCATTTTCCAAGTCCAACGAACGCAAATCTTTCGATCGTTGTAAACTCGGCACTGTCAACGTCCTCACGCCAACCTCCTGTAAATTTTCTTCAATCTGCGCCACGTCCATCTCGTCGGATACGTTTTGGCCTTGTTTCACCAATTGCACTAAAATCGATTCCGGTTGGTGCACCGCTCTCCATAAATTCGTGTCTCCTTTCGTGGTCAAATAGAGCTGTCGTAAAATCGTAAACGATTTCACGTGTTTACCTACCAACCACACGACGTACAACGTAATCAATTGAAAGAAAAACACGTGCAACCACAACAAGCTCGCCTCGTCCGGCACATTCGCCGCGGTCGTTTGCATCAATATCGATCGAATCGCTCCCGATAACGTCGTATCTTTACCTTCCAACATATCTTGTTCGTACTGCGCGTTAAGTTCGCTACAAATCGCCATGTGCACTGGAATAAAAATCGCGCACACGACCACCGCTACCGGGAAGAAAATCTGCACCCCTAACTGCGCGACTCTCAAAAACGCAAACCCGTCCAACCCGGCGGTTTGTATAAACTCCTTATCGCTCACTCTCAAAACGTGCACGATCCACCCGTACAAATACGTCACGTACGCCTTGCTCTGTTTCAAAAACCAGATCACCCACAGGTACGAATTCGACAACTTCCTCGTCGCCGGTATACCTTTGCGCCAATCGAATTCGGCTTTATCGTACGGCGGCGGCGGTCTCGTGAGGTTTCGCAAGCGCAAGCGGCCAAAGTAGATTGGATTGGCGTGTCTGTACGCGCCGAATAAGGTCAACACCACGAACGAGGCGATGAAATAATCTCTGTTGTTTTTCAGAGAGAGAGAGAGAGAGAGAGAAATAAAGAGATGTGGTCAGCGTTTCAAAGAGATGTGGTCAGCGTTTCCATCGAATGTGAAAAGAGTTCAGAGTGAAAAGAAGAGCAAAAAGAGTAGATATTTGAATCTCATCATCCATCCGTATCATCAGCGCGCGCGTAGAAGACAAAAAGACGACGACGACGATGACGACGCAAACAACAACTGCTCTCTCTTCTTAATGTTGTTATTCTTCTCGGTCGTCTCAAAAAGAGCCACAAAACGTACACAACAAAGAGTAACTGATATCGGTATCCGAAACGTTGAAATGCGCGCTCGTTTCCACCCAAGGCACCGGCGGCGGTGGCAACGGCGACGGTGGAAACGGAGGAGGATTGGGAGGAGGATTGGGAGGAGGGAACGGCGAAGGAGGCGGGAACGGAGAGGGTGGCGGAGAAGGCAGGAGAGACATTAGTATTCTCCGTCCGAAGCGTAGAAAGTGGTTTTTGCGGCAAACGAATTTTGAAGATTTTTCAAAGGACTGCCCAAAGAAGATTTCAAAAGATTTCAAGCAGACGGTAAAGAGCGGGACAAGAAAGAGGACACAAAGAGACACTATACACGCCGAAAGTCACACACAGAAACAGTATACACACACTCGTAGTAGTACTAGTAGTAGTATTAATATTATTATAATTATTAAGCTTCGTCGAGCGCAATTCTCGGACAGATGTTCATGCTTTGCAATTCCTGAAACAACAACTTACACGCGTACGGGACTTTCAACGTGGCGACTTCAGCTTTTGCGCCGCAGCTGTGACAACAGTCTCTCCCGCTCGATTTGTCTCGGTACGCGAGTAAACCGCACGTGACGCAGACTTGCGCGTCGAAGGCGTCGGCGGAAATCATGAGACGTTCGAGAACTAACGCGGAAGCGCCGTAGCCGATTAAGCAGTCGCGTTCCATTTCGCCGAGGCGTAAACCGCCTTGGCGGGCGCGACCTTCCGTGGGTTGTCTCGTGAGGACGACGCGTGGACCTCGAGCGCGCGCGTGCATTTTGTCGAGGACCATGTGTTTGAGCTTTTGGTAATAGACTGGACCGGTGAAAATTCTCGCTTGGAGGTATTCGCCGGTGAGACCACAGATTAAGGTTTCCTTACCGTCCGAAGCGTAGCCGGCTTTGAGTAAAGCTTCGCCGATTTCGTCGACGGACTCGTTCTTGTTCGTCGTCCCGGCGGCGGTGGCGGAGGATATGTCGTTGCTGGCAAACGCAGAGGCGTCGCGGAAAGTGCCTTCTTCTGAGGCGGCCTTCCCGGCGAGTAACTCGATGAGTTTACCAACAGTCATCCGCGACGGGAAACCGTGCGGGTTCATCACCAAGTCTGGGCATATGCCGCGTTCGGTGCACGGAAAATCTTCCTGCGGTAAAATAGCACCGACGACGCCTTTTTGACCGTGGCGAGAGGAGAATTTATCGCCAACCTCTGGCCGTCTCGTGTGACGCACTAACGTTTTCACCACGAACTGGTTCTCGTCAGTCACCGTGAGCATGACCTTGTCCACGACGCACTCGTCCACTTCCGGTCCTCGGTAGACTTGCGGAGCTGGACGAAACTCGCGATCGGGGAGTTGATCGGGATTCGTCATCGGGTCTCGAGTGTTTATCGGCATGTGCTTGTTGATGTAAATGTCTTTGTTTCGAATCCTCACCCCAACTTGCGCGTACCCGTCGTCGTCCAACACTCGGTAGTTTTTCATCTTTTTCATCTGAGTTATCGACGGTTTCAACACTTTATCTTGCGTTCGATTGGCGTATTTTTTCATCGTCGCCGAGTATTTCCTAGAGACTTGACATCGACCGAAACCTCGGTCTAAGGATGCGCGGTTTATTACTACCGCATCTTCAATGTCGTAGCCAGTGTTTGACAACACCGCGATGACGGCGTTTTGCCCCGCGCCTAACCGATCGTATTGAATCAACTCGATCGTTTTCGTTGTTACCAGCGGCTTTTGCGCCGAACACAACGTGTACATCAACGTATCCATTCTGTTCAGTTGATTAAACGCTAAATTGCCCATGGCTTGTTTACCCATTGCGCACTGGTACGTGTTTCTTGGACTTTGATTGTGGTGTGGAAACGGAATGATCCCAGCGCAGACGCCTAAAAGCGTAAACGGTTCGATTTCGCAGTGCGTGTGCGCACCGGCGGTTAAATCCTTCTCGTGCAATGCGATATACGCGTCGTTTTCCTCGTTCACGTCTAAGTATTCCACGTACCCTCTTTTCAAGAAATCGTCAAACACCCACTCTTTGTTTTTCAACGCGTCGAGATGTTTTTGTTTCATTTTCAATCGACCGGTGGTTTCGTCGACGACGATTAAAGGTCGACAGACTCTTCCGCCGTCCGAAGCTATGTGAACGAAACCCTTCGTCACGTGGACAGATACAAACTCGCTAATGCGACCCGACCGACGAAGTTTTCTAAATTTATGCGCGAACTGCATCGGTTGCGACACGGAACCGAGTATGGAACCGTTCAACAACACCAGCGCGCTGTCCTTCTGGTGCAACTCTTCGCCGGCTAAGTGTTCGAGAAGTTCGCAACCGAGCGCGCGCGCGAGTTTTATCAGAGGCTCTTCGTCGGAATCCGTGGTGACGTGCGTCATGAGCGCTAAATTTTTCACCAACCCGCAACTTTCGCCTTCCGGAGTATCCGAAGGACACAACATCCCCCACTGCGACGGTTGTAACGCTCGAGGACCACTCACTTTACGAGTTTTTTCAAACTGCGAGGTGATTCGAGTCATCATCCCAATCGCGGATATGAAGGACAAACGAGAGAGAACCTGAGTCACGCCTTTACGTTCCATTCGAAATCTTTTGACGGTCCAATTTCCAGTCGATATCGCGTGCTCTAATCCGTTGCTAATAGTATCTTGACGTATGCACTTAACGACGTCAAACTGCTGCGCGCGATTGGCTTTTGATAAAACCGCATCCGCTTGGCGCTTTAAATCCGCGTTTAAACGTTTAAAACAATCTTCAAACAGCAGCGCTAACAATTGACCGGCTAATTCGAGCCTTTTATTTCCGTAATAATCTTTATCGTCCACTTCCTCGGGATTTAAATTCGCCAACAAAATACGTCGAATCATCACGCACACGTACGCCGATTTCCCTCGAAAATCGTAATCTTCCACCGGGACGTGCGCTAACACAACGCCGGCGAAAATATCTCGAGCTTCGTCCGAACGCGTTCGTCTGTTTATATTGATATGATTCGCGTTGACATTATTTTCTTTCCCTATTGGTGCGCTCCCGTCGTTGTTGCTGTTGTTTTTATTATTCGCATTCGCTCTGCTATTGGCGTTGTTATTCACTCCCATGGTTGTCGGTTGCCCTGGCGTCGGGCCTTCGCTCGCTTCGACTGCCGCCGCGGCGGCTTTCCCGTCCTTTCCAGCAATCGCAGCCAAACGCCACTGACTGGAGCGAATCCTTTGCCCGCAATATTCCAATGCCTCGCTTTGCGTAAACACGTCCAACGCGGTGCACTCTTGTAAACTCGGCGCTAACAAACTCATACACAACGGATCGCTCCCACCGGCGGCTTTTTGCATCAACTCTTGGTCGCTTTCTAAACCCATTGCTTTTAATGCGATGACTATAGGAATATCCTCTTGGAACGTGTTATGTTTTAAATACAATTTGCCTCCTTTCTGCACTACATTCGTCTTTGATTTGCGCTCGTGCGTGCTTGAAGTTACGCTGGCGCAGATTAACCCTTTCGCGTCTCGTTCGATAATCACTCTGTTCTTACTCAACTGCTCTTGAATCAAAATCACCTTCTCGACTCCTTTCACGACAAAATACCCTCCAGGATCTAAGGGACACTCGCCTAATCTCGCCAATTCGTCTTCGCCTTTATTTCTCAAACAACACCGAGAACTCCTCAACATCAGCGGAATCTTTCCAATGCACACGTCGTGCGTCGTAATAATATCCTTCCCTTTCGTATACTCCACGTCCACCATCACCGGTGCCGCGTACGTCATATCTCTCAACCTGCACTGTTGCGGTGTGATATCTTGTTTCACCATCCTCTCGTCCACCGTTTGCGGCGACCCGACGGAGACGTTTTTATACCTCAAGTAAAAGTTCGGGTCCGAGTCGCACGTGACTTTGTTGTTCGCCTTGGCGGAGATAATCTTCTTGATCTCCTCGTCGATTAAGTAGTCGAACGATTCGATGTGTTGCCGAACTGTTGTTAATGTAGTAGTAGTAGTAGTTCCAAAGAGTAGTAAAGAGATTTGTGTTTGTGATGTCAGTATTTTTTGTTCCCCGTATCGAGAGCGAAACCACCCAAGAAGAAGAGAAACGAAGACGAATATTAAGGCTCGCACCTAACCCTCTGACTTTGAGAAACGCCGGTAATAGCTCGAACTTATCCTTCATCGTTTTGATTGGTTTCGTTCGATCGCCGGAGTATAAACACTCTAAAGTATTATTATTAGTATTGTTTCCATCTTCTGATGATCCTCTTCTTCCTCCTCCTCGTTCTTCTTCTTTGTCTTCTTCTTCGTTTGCGGCGGCGGAATGTTTCCCCATCGGAGCGAATACTCTTTTAACGCTCTTCTTCTTCTCTGCGTTTATAATAATAAAATCAAAGAACGAACGACGACAAAAACAACAACAACAACGAAGCTCTCTTCTTCTTTAACTTCTTCTCCGTTAAAGAAGGTACATTCCACGCGCAAAACAAACAGTTATTTTAAGAGAGAAAAAATGAGGAATTTTTACATCAGAGAGAGAGAAGAAGTCAGAGTAAAAATTAGTTATAAAATACTACCACGCGTTCATCAAAAAGAGTCATCAAAACGTTTCAGTCCATGGCGTCTAACAACACTCCTCCAGCAGTTTTAGTCGCAGGCTCCTCGTTCTCGTTTTGAAAATCTGATATATCCTCTACTCTTCCTCCTTTTCGAGTATTTTGTTGGAGAAGTTTCTGACTGTCCTTCGCCATATCTCTTTTCAACGCGTCGAGCTTCGCCTTCTCTCGTTTTTGATCGGGAGGTAAGCGAGGGAGGATGGGTTTACCGAGTCGCTCGGCCTTAGTTAAACCGTCGTCGCCGGAGGCACCTATCATGGCGTGGTCGGTATCTTCCTCTTCGGAGTAATCAGAGTCGTCGTCCTGTTGGTTCTCGAGTAACTTTTTCTTCTTCGCTTCGGCCACGCGCAACGCTTGGACTTCTTCCCAGGAGAGTTGGGGCGTTTTGTACGTCTCGAGAAACTTTTCGCCTTTTTCATCGAGAACTTGGAGAAATTCTTCGGTTTGGCCTCGGATTGCTTGCGGGTGTTGTAACAATAAATCGAGTTCGGCGCCGTCCAAGGATAATAGTTTATCCAATACGCATTGCGGTAGTTCCGGGTAATACTCTTTGATGCGGTCTTTCATCCACTCGTAATAGTAGAAATATTTCGGTTTCGGGCGCATGTATTCCGGGACTTCGTTTTCCCACTTATCTTTGTCCAAAAAGGTTAAAGCGAAGGAAGCGCCCGTTCGTAACGCAGCTTTGACTGGATCGGTTAATCGAGATTGCATTTTGTCCGAGTACGATTGGTAGATTTGGATGGCGCGAGCGCGCATCGTCGAGAAAGACGAAGAGGAGGAAGGCGTCTTCTCGTTATCTTCTTCTTCTTTCTCTTTCATCGACAACGCTTCTTCGGTTTCCAACGCGCGTTTGGCAAAAAGTGCGCACGCAACTTGGCTCTCGACGACCAAGTTATCGTTTTCGTGTCCTATACCTTCTTCGCCGCCTTGCGCGATTTCCGTTCGCGTGATGTTTTCTTCGACGAGTAAGCGGTCGCAACACAAAGCGCGTTTGTAATGAAAAGCGCCGCCGAACGTGATGACGTCTTTGCACATGTACGTGGCCGCTTTGACGTCTTTTGCGGCTTGTATGACATTATCGGCGCGTAAATACGCTCTAGCGCGAATGCCGGACAAAAATCCACGTACGATTGATTTTCGTTGGCTCTTCGTAAACTTCGTAGAAGTTGATGAGTTTAATTGGAATACGGAGGATTCAACCCCGTTGCGTAAAGATGTAAACTTTAACCACTCGTCTCGCACGCGTTTCTCTTCACCCACCGAGTATTCAAGCAGTAACGAGCTGACCCGTTTCTTCGACATCCTCGCGCTCTCCGGACGAATCAACGTTAATCCCTTCCCATCTCGCGAAAATGTCAACGGATTTGGCGTTTCGGCGTCAAAGATGCGCCGGGCGTAATCGTCGCAAATGAACTTGATGGAAACTTGATCTCGAGCGACGAGTGCTGCGAGAGCCTCGGAGAGGTGATTCGTGTTTTTCTTGCTGTTCTCTTTCTTCGGGGACGCGACTTCTAACGCGTTTAAATACAACTCGCACGCGCCATCGAAGTCCTTTCTCTTCTCGGACGCTTTCGCGCACCGAAAATACGCCTTGCGCAATCGAAACCGTAATTCGTCGAGTATAGATCTTTCCGCCCTGTTCTGCTCTTCTTTCTGCAGCGTGCCTTTTAATATACTTTTAGCCATATCTGCGTCGTTGAAAGATTCTTCAAAATGCTCTAAAGAGTACGCGCAAATCGATCGATTTAATAAAACTCTCGACGCTTCGATCGGATCGATCGGGTACGACGAAGTCGTCGAGCGGCTCGTCGTAAACAAGAGCTGTTCTAAACACGCTTTCGCTTTCGTGTACGAGTCGAACGCTTCCGAGTGATTAGACGTCTGCAAAAATGATTCACGTAAGGGGGGCATTCATTTAAAAAAAACAAAACGTACTCGAAACTGTTCGTCTCCAATCGTCTTCCATTTATGCACTTCTTCCTCCCCCGAACGTTTTCCTCCTCCCTTTTGTTGTTGTTGTTGTTCTTGTTGTTGTTGTCGTTGCTTCATCGTCGTCGTCGTCATCACCATCGCTTTTGAGGAGAGCAGAAGAAAAAAACTCTCTTTTTTCTGTGTTGATCTGATGTGACATGTGATGTCTTTTTCTTTTTTTTTAACGAACAAGCGTTTTTTTCGAAAAGAAGAACAAGAACAAAAGAAGCTTCTTCCTCAGAAAAATGTGAAGAAGCGACTGCGACTAAAGTCTTTGTCGCGCGGTCGACTTTTGACGACGACACAGAAGAAGAAGAAGAAGATAAAGACGATGAAAAAACGAGCGCACGTTGCGTCGACGATCTCGTTCTCGGAAGAAGAGGATGGGAAGGTGTACTATTTAAACGCGGACGCGAAAGATACGATCGATTTCCGAGCGTACGTGGCGCAGATTCGAGACTTTTTGTTGGGAAACTTTGTTTTGTTCGCCTCTTCTTCTTCGACGACTACGATCGAAGATAGCATCGACGAAGGTAAAGGAGGAGAAAAGAAGACGAGAAAGAAGAAAAGAGCGAACGTGGCGTTAGCGATGCGATGCAACCAATCGTTTCTGGCGCACTTCCTCGCTTTATCTGAAATCCCCTCGGTAGACTTTACGGTTTTATTGAACAGTCGATGGTCCTCGGAAGAGGCGCGAGCGGCTATGGAACACTGCGAGTGCGCGATGCTCATCGCGGATGAGTTTCATCTGAACATTTGGAGCGAGTTTGACGGCACCATGGATGTGAGTGAGCGTTTAACGGTGTTGAAAGCGAGACCGTTTTACTCGTGCGACCGCGGGTTTCGCGAACGGCACGACATCGTGATGAAGAAGAGTTGGTTTCAAAAAGAGGACGAGAGGAAGAGGAAAAAAACTGAAAACGCGACGGATGTGATTGGGGAGTTGTTTGGGAAGCTTTTAGAGCTCGTGAGTGG
>Ga0209090_10001623_pt1 | contig 14423 bp, 5 predicted proteins | sample ArcticOcean_MG_C_9_FD_187432 | JGI IMG/M metagenome (GOLD analysis project Ga0209090, IMG submission 187432) | Marine microbial communities from western Arctic Ocean - ArcticOcean_MG_CB2_152 (SPAdes) (version 2) | ecosystem: Environmental > Aquatic > Marine > Oceanic | place: Arctic Ocean... | reverse complement strand
CATAGTACCTTGACCTTTAGGAACATTATTATCATCTGTAGCTCCACAATACTCAACTTCTTGTGATGTACCATTCTTATAGTTAATTGTTTTTGAAATGGGATTATCACATTGACTATAAGAAAATAAAAATAAGAAAACAAATACTAATGTTAAGATTGATTTTTTCATATTATTTTTAATTAATTATAACTATTTCAGTTCTTCTATTTAATTTAATATTTTGGACAACCAAAACAATTTGAATTGTTTTCAAAATCATAAGAAATAGAAAGTTCGTACACACCCCCTGTTTTACCTATATTGGTAGTATTAAAGCTGTACGAGTATCCAAATTTCCAACCTTCGTGAGCCATGCCAAAAACTGTATTTACAGATGTCAGAAAATGACTGTCAGGATTTACTCTAATAGGGTTAGTTGCCGCTAAAATAGCAAACGAAAATCTTTCGTCATATACATACTGGCTACCAAAATCAAGTCTATTATATTCCCCTTGTTTCATACCATTAGCAGTTAAATAAAATCTACTACTATAATCTCTTCTTAGTATTGGCAATTCTAAATACCCATGAACAGACATAAACATATCCAATGCCGTGTTTTCATTATAAAGTAAAGATATATTAGGCTTATTTAAATGTCTAATTGTTGCTCCTATCCAAGATCTTTCTTTCATAACCAAAATGGAAGCACTATAATCAAAAAATCGAACATTATCTTCTAATATAGATGGATCTATAGAAGTGGTAGATATAATTCCACTAAAAGCATTAATTTGATCTTCCAATAAAATATTTTGAAACCCAAAGTTTTTTGAACCAACACCTACCGAAATACTTGGTCTAAAAAACCATGTATCATTAAGTTTAATTTCATATGCGTAATTAAGGTTGATTTGAGTAAAATTATATCTAGTTTGTGTTTCTTTATGGTTTAGAATTGATATACCAAGACCGCTATTTATTTCCTCAAACCAATTATCAATATGTGCAAACTGAGTATTAACACTAAAATCAAGACCTGGCCACTGAACCCTATGAATTACGCCAGCTTTGGTACTTTCATACGCACCTGTAAAACCAGAATTGAGAGTCTCAGGAATCATAAAAAATTGTGTAAAAATTGGGTCTTGAGAAAAACTAAGCTTCAAAGAGAATATCAATAAACAAGTAAGTATTTTTTTCATAATATTATCTTATTAAAGTAATTGGTCCGTTTAAATCAATTATTTCACCAAATAATGTAGTTGCTCTTACCACTATAATATAATTACCATTTTCAGCCATCTGTCCATTTATTGAACCGTCCCATCCATATATATCCTCTCCAGCTTCAACATACAATAAACTTCCAAATGTATCATAAATGCTAATTTCAACATTTGTCATACATTTAAACCAAGGTCTAATCGTATCATTTATACCATCTCCATTTGGAGTAAAAGTATTAGGAAGAACCAAACCATAACCATCAGTTACATAAAGTACATCTTCGTAAACATCTACACAACCATATTCATAATATACAGTTTGAGTTACAACATATGTGCCTGGTTGATTATAAATATGTGTTGGGTTTTCTTGATTAATAATAGTTAATCCATTATCTCCAAAATTCCAATCAACACTAATATAATCCCCTGTTGATGCATTATTAAATTGAATAACATCTCCAACTCCTAATGTTTCGCATTCTATTAACCCAGGAGATGAATAACTAAAGCCTGGAGACCCTAATGAAAATAAGTCAATATCAAATATAACTTGTGTTTGACATCCAAGTGAGTCAAAAACATCTACTAAAACAGTACCATTTTGTGATGATGTCATAGTTTCATTATTATCTCCACTAATTTCTCCACTAGACCAAATTATTTGATAAGGAGCAACCCCACCTTCAATATCTATGGTGGTAATTTGATAAGGAATATCATTTTCACAATCAGCTTCGAAAGTAATATCTAAACTAGTTGTTATATCTTCCTGTCTATCTATGGTAAAATCTTCAACAATTTCACAGTCTCTACTATCAACTACAGAGACAGAATAATTACCCGGTGCAATATTAAATAAATCTTCAGAAATCGAACCGTTGTTCCATTGGAAAGAGTATGGAGGAGTTCCGCCTATAACTTGAAGGTCAATAGAGCCGCTATTAACAATGTCACAATCTATTGCATTTTCAATAATTGATGAAAGACTAAGTTCTTGAGGTTCCAAAATCACAAATGATTGAGAGATAAAACAATTATTTACTGATGAATCTTCAATCAATACATTATATGTTCCTGGAGCTAAGTTATTCCTTTCTTCCCCTGAAGTTGGATCATCATCCCATGTAACAAATACTGGTTCTATTCCGCCAATAACATTAAGGTTTATTGAACCATCATTAGCGCCAAAACAGGAAATATTATTATAAACAGGATCAATATCAAATATTGGAGCCTCTACAATTTCAATGTTTATAATTTCTTCACAATCATGCCCATCGATTACTGTGACTTCATAAATACCAGCCGATAAATTTGTCTGTACAGGCCCATTTGCAAAATTACTCCAAAATATTTGATACGGTTCAATACCTCCTTGAATATCGAGAGTTATTGTCCCATCATTAGACTCATAGCAAGAATTATCAATTGTGGCAAAATTAATAATTAAATCCTCTGGCTCAACCAACTCAACTTCAAAAAATTCTTGACAGCCTAAACTATCAGTCACTGTTAAGTTATAAATCCCTGCAAATAGATTAAATATGGCTGCATCGTTTGAATTATATCCATTAGGGCCAGTCCAAGAATAATTATAAACTGAAACTTCAGTTGATATTTGTTCAGGTGTTCCACCAATCACACTAACATCAACTGATCCTGTATTTTCACCAAAACAAAGTATGTCAACAGAGTTTTCAAGTGAAATCTCAATTGTATCTGGTTGATTAATTTCAAATATTTGACTAACAGGTCCACATGAATTTGAATCATTTAAAAATAGCACATAAGTGCCTGGCTCTAAATTTTCTATGTTCTGATCATTTGAATAAAATATTCCATCTTTTGTCCACTCATAAGTATATGGAGCAGCGCCCCCAAGCGGAGAAACAGAAAGTATTCCGTCAAATATTCCATTACATTGAACATCAGATTGTTCATCAACCAAAATTTCTAAAGGATCTGGCTCATTAATTTCATATTCAAATTCAAAAACACAGTTTAATGAATCAATAATTGTGACAATATAAATACCAGGTTCTAAAGCAGAGATATTTTGATTATTTGAAGTAAAGTTGTTTGGTCCTGTCCATTCAAATGAATAAAAAGGAATGTTTTCATCAGGCATTGCACCTTCAGGTAATAAATTTATAAAACCATCATTTGCACCAAAACAGCTAATTTGAAATCCATTATAGTTAGATATTGTAGGTTTTGGGTCAACATTTCCATTTACTGTTATTTTAAAAGTTTCAGTTGCACCATTACATCCTTCATAAATTGGTGTAACTTCTATAGTAGCTATTATTGGTTGTGTATTAGCATTTCCTGCAATAAAAGGTGGGATTTGACCTGTTCCACTTGCTGCTAAACCTATACTTGGAGTATCATTAATCCATGAATAGGTAGTTGTACCTCCGGAATTGTTTGTTGTAAAGTCAATTAAATCAGTAGTATCTCCATTACATATAATTTGATCAACTGGCTGATCAACTTGTGCTGTTGGGTTTACTGTTATTGTAAAGGTCTCTGATATACCATCACAATTAATATCGTCTGTAAATAATGGTGTTACTTCTATTGTAGCTACTATTGGCTCTGTTCCAGTATTGATTGCTGTAAAGGATGGTAAGTTTCCAGACCCTGATACTGATAATCCAATTGCTGGCATATCATTTATCCATGAATATGTTGTTTCTCCTCCTGTATTATCTGTTGTAAAGTCTACTATATCAGTTACTTCTGCATCACAAACTACTATATCTGCTGGATCATTCATTTCTGCAGTTGGATTTACGGTGATTGTAAATGTTTCTACTGGACCGTCACATCCTTCAAAAATTGGTGTAACTACTATTGTAGCTATAACAGGCTCAGTACCACCATTGACTGCGCTAAATGAAGTAATATCTCCAGATCCTGATACTGCTAATCCGATTGCTGGTGTATCATTTGCCCAAGTATAAGTAGTTGTTCCTAATGTATTTTCTGTTGTAAATGATATAAGTGTAGTCTGTTCATCATTACACAATATTTGACTATCTATTTGATCTACCTGAGCTGTAGGATTTACAGTGATTGTAAAGGTTTTGGCAGGACCAGTACAACTAACTCCATTATCTGTAAATGTAGGTATTACCGTAATATTAGCAATAATTGGAGAAGTCCCTTCATTAACACCTGCAAAAGACGAAATATTTCCTACCCCTAAATCTCCAAGACCTATAGCTATATTATCATTTGACCAAGTATACGTCGTCGTACCTCCTGTATTTTCTGTTGTAAATTCAACTGAAGTAATTTCTGCGTTACATATAATTTGATTTTGTGGATCATCAACTTGGGCAGTTGGATTTACAGTAATAGCAAATATTTCTTCTGGTCCGTCACAACTTAAACCCTCATTAGTGTAAGTTGGTGTAACAGTAATCGTTGCTGTAATTGGTAAAGTGCTATTATTAATCCCCGTAAAACTAGTAATATCTCCAGAACCACTTGATGCTAAACCAATACTAGGTGTGTCATTAACCCAAGTATATATTGTAGTACCTTCTTGAGAGTTATTTTGAGTATTAAATGTTATTGCTGTTGTAGTTTCTTCATTGCATAAAAATTGATCTTCTATTTCATCAACTTGACTAGAAGGGTTAACAGTAATTGTGAAAGTTTGTGAATTTCCTTCATTGCTGATCCCTCCATTTTCAAAAGTTGGAGTCACAGTTAAAGTTGCTACAATAGGAGAAGTTCCATTATTAATTGCTGTGAAACTTGGTAAGTTTCCAGATCCTGAAATTGATAAACCTATTGACTCTGTATCATTTGTCCATTCAAATGATGTAGTTCCTCCTGAATTTGCACTTTGAAAATCTACATTAACCTCATCTCCATTACAGACAACTTCATCTTCAACTGTCAACATTGTCACAGAAGGATTAATGGTTATAGTATATTCTTCAATAACTGCTTCACATTCAACTCCATCAAGAATTGGTGTAATTACATAAGTTAAAACTAAAGGTCCAGAAGTATTATTTACTAATGTTTCTGAAAGAATTTGATCTGAATCTCCATTTGTTTGAGTTAAACCTATAAGATTTCCAGATGGTTCATTTGCTGTCCAACTATAAGTTACACCAGCCACAGAGCTTATAAGATTAACAGCTGTAGTTGATTCACCCGTGAAAATTACTTGATCTTCAGGATCGTTAAGTTGAGGGGTTGGGTTAACTGTAATTGTAAATGTCTGTGGTGTTCCATCACAACCTTCAAAACTTGGTGTAACTACTATATTAGAAGTTATAGGGTTATTAGTAGTATTTGTAGCCACCACGTCTAAGTTACCAGTACCAGAATTTGATAAACCAATAGCTGAATTACTATTAGTCCAAGCGTATGTTGTAACTCCACCACTATTTTCTGTGTTGAAACTAATATTTATATTATCATCATTACAAAACTCCTGATTAGCAGGATTGTTTACCTGACCTAATGGGTTTACTGTAACTGATACTGTAAATGAATCACCTACACAGTCATCAGCTGTAGACGGTGTAATTGTATATGTTAAAACTGCAGAAGAAATAGTTGAATTAATCAACTCTGATTCTGAAATTAATGTTGTGTCTATTCCAGAAGTACCTCCTGTTATTGCATTAACAGGCGAACTTACGGGAACATTCCAAGAATAAGTTGTTCCACTAGGAATAGTACCTTCGATAGGTGTTAATGAAATTTCAGCCCCAGTACAAATAACCTCAGAAATATTATCTATAATAGGTTTTGGATTAACTGTAATAATCACAAGTTTAGTTTCTCCTTCACAATCAATAGTAGAAGGTGTTACTTGAAAAATCACTTGACCAGGAATATTACTACTGTTAAAAATATTTTGAGTTGGCAGATTTCCTGTATTAATAGTTTCGTTATTATAACCTGAAAGGTATGTATCGGCAGCTGAAAAGTTCCACGTGAAGGTTGTGTTTTCAACAGAAGATGTGAATTCTAGTAATTCTGTAAACTCTCCTGAGCAAATTATTTGCTCAAAATCAGAATCTGGATTAGTAATTGAAGGAATTTCATTAATTGAATAAATAAATATATTTTCATCTGAAACTTCGCAATTCCCTTCTACAGTTGTTGTAATAGTATAATCTCCAAAAGAGTAAAATTCAATAACGGGAAATGCACTAGAACTTGGTTGATTTCCATTGACAAAAGCATAATCATCAGATGTGATTCCCAATCCAGAGATTTCCCATAAATAATTAATTGGTGAATTATATAATTGTCCGTTTGAACCGGTATCATTACTGTAAACAGGAGTATAAGTTTGAGAAAAATCTATTTGATTTGGTACACTAGAGCTTATACTATCTAAGCAAACCTGAACAGAAGACTCTCCGTCTACATCAATACTTACAGATGGTGGACCTTCAACAATTATCGTATCTGTATATTCGCCTACTGGACAATTTCCAGCAGTAACCTGAACTGATATTTCAAAAACACCAGGTTCAATGAATTCAATATAAGGGCTTGGATCTGTCCAAGTTGACCCTGTAGCTGGAGCGCAATGCTGTGCTGGAGTTCCTGGAACTAATGCTGAAATTCCCCATAGATAAGTTACATCCTGACATCCTTCACCGCTAATTTCAGAAAGGTCATTTAGTTGAACCGTATCACCAGGACATATTAGACCTACAACTTCTCCGGATGTATTTAAAATTTCAAAATTAGCAATTGGATTTTGGTCGATTGAAAAATTGAATGAATCTGTCGAAGATGTTTCACATGCTGAATCAACAGACACAGAAATATTATAACACTCAAATGAGTAAAATTCTATTACAGGGAAATCACTATTGTTAGAAGTTCCGTTAATATAGGAGTAATCATCCTCTGTGATTCCTTGTCCCGTAACTTCCCAACTAAAAGAATTTGGCTCAAAAGGCTCTGCCGTATACTGAGGTGAATATTGAGTTGAAAAATCTACGATAAAAGGGTTTGATATATCAATATTATCAAGACAAACCTGTTCATCACCAACATTAGCATTCAATGTCACTCCAGGTGTACCTTGAACAGTGAAGGTATATGAAAATGTTTCAGCTTCACAAACACCATTGGTAACAGTTAGTGTAATCTGATAAATACCAGGCTCATTAAAGGTAACAATAGGGCTCTCCGAAAATGGATTAGTATTTTGAACGAATGAACAATGATTATCTATTTCATCAGGCTGGGTAGGGTTAATATCCCATTCGAAATTTAAATCTTGACAATCTAACTCAAGTGCATCTGTCAGATTATTAAGAGTCACTGTTTCTCCTGGGCAAATTTCAGAAACTATATTTCCGGTTAAATCTTGGATATTAAAATTGACATCAGGTTGTACTAAAACTTGAACTGTACCTTCTGCAAATACTCCTGAATTACATAGTGCACCTTCATTATTTTCAGCAGATAATCTAAAATTCCAACACCCTGGATCGCCACTTAAATCTGAATCAGGAATAATTAAATCTGGTAAATTATCTCCATTTATATCGATGTTAGTTGTCCATAAAGGAAAAGAAAAAGCGTTAATTGCTAAAAAGTCTGTATCGCTAGGCCTTTGAACGAACCAAAAATAATCAGATAAATCTAAGCAGTTACTAGAACTAGAACTACTATATTGACCTAAATCTGTCTCGTTTAAAATCACAAGATTTTCTACGATTTCAGGATTAATACAATATTGATCACTAAAGTCAAAATTTGCAGTTGGAGGAATGGATGCACTTACCTCAGTAGTTTTACCTTGACCATTTTCTTCATATCCTAAACAATTTTTGTTATTATATAATAATTTTGTGACCTCAAACCCATTTTCGCCATCTAATAAACATGAGGCACCTTGAAATTCATGTACAAACTGATTTGATACTAATAAATATGCATGTGTAAAAATCTCAGGGTTTGTACCATCCCCAAAGTCTAAAGAATAATATGATCCAGTGTAATTACCACCTACTCCATCTTCTGAGTCTGTAGCAATAGAAAATCCGACTTCTGAACCAACACAAATTTCTTCATTATCTAAATTGGTTAATGAAGTAGAGTTTCTATGCCATAAAAAAGAAAAAGAAGAAATGTTTGAAAGCCCTGATTCATTTATAATTTCTTGAACCTCGATTGTATAAGTTCCTATTTGGAGATCATCGGGAATGTCAAACGCTATGGAATTATCTAAAGTAGTTGTGCTAATATTTTGAGATGTACTATTGATAATATCAAATAATGTGATAGTTAAATTATTTGACTCAAAATCTGTGATATAGACTGTTGGAGAAGAAAATCCAGATGAATTAGAATCAGAGCTTACAATTAAACTTCCAATTGATGGGTTTACTGAATTGTCCAGCAAGCAGTTAAATACATTTGAATCGGTTGGAGTTGGATTATTTAAAACTAATCCAGAATTTAAAGTTTGAGCAGATATTTGAATATCAACTTCATCAGAATATACAATACCATAATCAGTGGAAGTCTCAAAATCAATATTACCATCTGAACTTTGCAATCCTAAACTTGCTTTAACCCTTAATTTGTAATCACCTGCAATAATGGAAGACGGAATTACACCATTAATTAACGGTGTGTAAAAGTCGTAAATAGTAGCTAGTGTTATAGGGTTGTCAAATGATCCATTTTCAGATGAAAGTTCTAAAATAAACACATTATTATTTACGTTCTGTGAACCTAAACTTTGACTATCTCCAAGTTTAAAAATTCCTTTCGGATTAATATGAATGGAAATTCCTGAACCATATGCATAAGATGCAGAAGAATTAAAATGAATTATTTCAATATCCGCTGCAGCTTGCTGAGAGAAGATAGTGGATTGTATAAAAAATAATCCTAATAAAAATAATATATATTTGATTTTATACATATGAATTAAGTACTCAATGTAGGTAAAAAAAAACTAGAATACCTATTGCTAAAATAATAAAAAAATATAGATTTAGTTCTTGGCAACAATTGTAATTTTAAATTGTATAAACACACTATATAATTGAGATTAAAGCAAAAAAAAGAGTAACCATTTCTGATTACTCCTTAGTAGATAACTCTGTTGAAATATCGAACATAAGTCTAACTCCAAAAAACTTAATTGATACTCATCATATAATGACTCTTATTATGAAAAGTTCAACTTAAGTTTTACACCAAGAGATTTTTTAGAAACAATTTTAATAACAAGGACCATATCAAAAGACAAGAATTTACATCCATTAGTGTGACCTTTATTCTTTATCTCAATCCATTAATATCATATCTCGATACAAAATTCCAAACCAATTCAGATGTGCTCTGACCTTGGTAAGTGGCGCTAAACCAAACATGTTCTCCTCCTATAAATTTATAATGCTCAACAGAAACTGAGCTATCTCCTTGGTCATAGACATAACGTTCAATATTATTGTCACTTGTAATAGTAGGGGTTAAAACTGTATTGTTGAAATTAATCCAGTGGTCTAATGTACTTTGTGCAGAGTTCCAGTCATTGTTCCCATTATATGGTAGTACTCCATCAGATGTTCCGTGAAGATGTACTACCGGCATAGGATGATTTGTAGGTCCCGTACAATCTAACATTACTCCGGAAACAGATGCTACCGCAGCAATTAAGTCGCTTTTATAATTTGCGAGCCCATATGCCATCATGCCACCGTTTGAGTATCCTGCAGCATAAATTCTCTCCATATCTACATTATACTGAGACGAAATCTCACTAATCATAGATTCAACAAATCCTAAATCATCAGCAGTACTTTTATTGTCTCCACCTGTTGGGCAAGGATTCCAATGGGAAGAGCCATCTAAGCAACTACCTTGGGGATAGATTAAAATAAAAGTGTCAGCTTCTGCCAATGAGCGCATATCTGCTTCTTGCATATAATCACTTGCACTACCACCAAACCCATGAAAATTAAGCATTAGTGGAACAGAAGATGTTCCATCATATGAATTAGGTATGTATAAAACATATTCTCTATTGATACCATCGTGAACTATGGACTGTGCATTATTATTTGAGTAACATTCCTCTGGATTTTTATTATCATCTTTTTCACAACTACTAAGAATCGTTAGTAAGAAAGTAAATAGTAAAATTGATTTTTTCATCGGATTCTATTTTTTTATTTAAAACGACGACTTCTTTTTATTATTGTGCATAAATAAAAAAACGGTTACACTATATAATAGTATAACCGTTTTATTGTTTTAGTAGATAACTCTATTGAAATATCGAACTTCGAATTCTCTCGGAAGAGTTTTATTGAAACTTCTTTTTTAATCGATAAAATTATAAATTAAACAAATCGAAATAAGGTAGGTCATCATCTATCTCTGGTTGCAGAGAATTGTCAAGTATCCCCAATCGACCTCCACTTCCATTCGATCTGCCAGTGGAATTAAGTACTCTTTGAAAATTTCTGCAACGGTTGGTTAAACCTATTTTTTTATTGCGAACTATCTTTTAATTTGCTATAATTGTAAAAATACTTTTCGTATTTAACGGATTAAAACTGTTTTAGAAGACAAAAGTATCAAGCAAACTTGGTTTGCGGATCAATTAGAAAAGAGTTTCGATAGTATTGTATGTAGAGAAAATAATTGAAGACAACCTTCCCTCAGTTGAGGAAGTACTGACTGATTTAAAATCTGCATGGAGCGAGAGTCTAAAAGCAGTAAAAAACTTAAAAAGAAGTAGAAATTTCAACTAAAGTTTCTTTAGATAATTTTATAAATAAAACATGATGGATGCAAAAAAAATGCTTAATAAATTTAACAGAAAAGCAAATGAATGGTTAGTTGATTTAAGAATGATGGATGAAGAGATCATTCAAATCAAACCAACTGAAAAATCGTGGTCAATTTCAGAAGTATACGACCATGTTATGAGAGTAGCACGAAGCTATCAAATTCCTAACTTGAAAGAAAGTATTACAGAATCAGCTAAAAGAAAAAAAAGTAAAAACAAATATGGAATTGCAATTTTTAATTTAGGTTACAGGAAAAATGTACATATTAAAATGGAAGAATTTCCAAAGCCGTTAGTTGAAGCCTTCACTCCTTCCAAAAGAGTTAAAAATGATTTAATCAATGATTTCTTATCCTTCATCAAAGAAGTAAATGAGCTACAAGATATTTTAGAAAAGAGTGGTAAAGAGCATAAGCAATATCATTATATGTTTGGTGATATTAATACGAGAGAATGGTTTTCATTAATTGAACTTCACATTTGGCTGCATGATAAACAAAAAGCAAAAATAAAAAGATATATAGAAACCAATGAATTATGTGTTGAATGTTGATTGGTAGAATTATCTAAACCATTTAAAAATAAATAAGTTTAATAAAATAAAGAGCAGATAACTTGAGAAAATTGAAAATTTTAATAACTGCTATAGTGTTCGTATTTCTATCATGCAATGTAAACGAAGAAACTCCAGAACCTATAGAAACAAGAGGATACGATATGCTACTTATTGGGAATAGCTTTTTTAAACCCTATGCACAGAAACTTAATGCTATGGCTGTTGACGCTGGTTTTGAAAATCATAATGCAACTGTGGTTTTTCGTGGAGGAGATAATGGAAGACCCCTTAATTTTTGGAACGACACTTCAAGTGAAGCACATAATCAAATAAAGATGACTCTTGACCAGGGTAATATAGACTTTTTTGGAATGACAGCTGGAAAGTTACCAGATAATCCAACAGATGGTTTTAGAGAATGGATCGAATATGCCTTACAAAATAATCCTGACATTACTGTTTTTTTATCAATACCGCCACCTGATTACCCTTCAAATTGGCCTCAGTTGGCCGAAGAAAGGGGCTTTAGTAACATACAAGAGGTGTACACAGATTTTGTGAAGGAAAATATTCATAATTCTCTTGTAGATGAGCTACGTGCTGAATTTACGTCTACCCTTATTTTTACCATTCCTACCGGATGGGCTTGTATCAATTTAGCGCAAATGAATCTCGATAACTTATTATTGGATGAGATTGAAATGTCAGGAGCAGTTGAAACGTCAATATTCGTAGATCCAAAAGGACATCAAGGAGAGATTGTTAAACAAACAGGTGGTCTTGTGTGGTTAAATAGCCTCTATGATATAGATTTAAGTACCAATACTTATGAAACAGGATTCAATACAGACTTGCACGAAATAGCAAAGCAAATAACGGATAGTCATGATTCTAATTACAAACAATAAAGATTTTGTATTTATAATAAAAAACGGCTACACTTTATAATAGTATAACCGTTTTATTGTTTTAGTAGCGGGAACTGGACTCGAACCAGTGACCTTCGGGTTATGAGCCCGACGAGCTACCTACTGCTCTATCCCGCGATATAGTCTGCAAATATACAATGCTTTTTAAATAATACAAGAATATTTCACTAAACATATAATAATTATTCAGAAAAACTTGAAAGATCATTTTGGATTAACTCCCATTCTTTCATGAATTTATTTAAATCACTTTTCTTCACATGATAGTTATCAAAGAAGTTCTCTTCTTTAGCATATTTATCATAATTCTCTTCAAGTTTATTGTCTAAATCCTTGATATCATTTTCTAATACCCCTATTTTTGATTCAACTTTAGACAGCTTATTGTTTAGTGACTTTAGTTTCTTTTGATTGTTATAAGTCAATTTGTTATTTATAGGCTTATCAACTTTGATTTTTGTCTTTAACTCAACCTCTCTTAAGTTTTCAACTTTCTTTTCTTCTAAATAGTAATCTATATCACCTAAATATTCATTAATTTTTTTGTCTTTAAATTCATATACTTTATTAACCAAACCTTGTAAAAAATCTCTATCATGAGAAACTAACAATAAAGTACCTTCAAATTTCTTTAAAGCTTCTTTAAGAACGTTCTTAGACTTGATATCAAGGTGGTTAGTTGGCTCATCCATAATAAGCACGTTAAGGGGCTGTAAAAGAAGTTTAGCTAGTGCTAATCTATTTCTTTCTCCACCCGAAAGTACTCTTACAAATTTTTCTGCATCATCTCCTTTAAATAAAAAAGAACCTAAAATATCTCTTACTTTACTTCTGTTTTTCTCATTAGCAGCATCAATCATTGTATCTAATACCGTTTTTGAACCATCCAGGTATTCAGCCTGGTTCTGAGCGAAGTAACCTATTTGAACATTGTGACCTAGCTTAACTACACCTTCAGATTTAATATCACCAACAATTATTTTCGCAAGAGTTGATTTCCCTTGTCCATTTTGACCTACAAATGCAATTTTACTATTTCTATCTACTGATAAGCTTATATTTTGTAAAACACTTAACTCTCCATAATTTTTAGATATACTATCCGCTTCTATAACTACCTTTCCTGGGTTTATAGAAATAGGAAAACTTAGCTTCATTACACTATTGTCATCCTTATCCACTTCAATACGATCAACCTTATCTAATTTTTTTATTAAAGACTGAGCCATAGTAGCCTTAGAGGCTTTAGCCCTAAATTTTTCAATCAACTTTTCAGTTTGAGCAATTTGTTTAGCTTGGTTTTTTTGCGAAGCTATTTGTTGAGTTCTAATTTCATTTCTAAGTATTAGATACTGAGTATAAGGCTTAGGGTAATCATATATCTTACCTAACGAAATTTCAATAGTTCTATTGGTTACATTATCTAAAAACATCTTGTCATGTGAGACAATAACTACTGCACCTGCATAGTTTTTTAAAAAACCTTCTAGCCAAATAATTGCTTCAATATCTAAGTGATTTGTTGGTTCATCTAGAAGAAGAATATCATTGTTTTGCAATAGTAACTTAGCAAGTTCAATTCTCATTCTCCAACCACCAGAAAAAGTATCGGTAAGCTTGTTAAAATCAGCTCTTAAAAAACCTAAACCTTGAAGGATTTTTTCGGTAATCCCTTGATAGTTGTAACCCCCTATGATCTCATACTTATGTTGCAGATCATTTAAATCAACAATTAACTGACTATATTCAGAGGATTCATAATCGGTTCTCTCAGCTAGTTGTGTGTTAATTAAACTGAGTTTTTTTTCAATTCCAATAATTTCAGAAAATGCTAAATAGGATTCTTCTAAGACAGTTCTACCAAACTCAAAGTCAATATCTTGTTTTAGAAAACCAATATTAATTTCTTTTTC
>Ga0209090_10001620_pt1 | contig 14436 bp, 19 predicted proteins | sample ArcticOcean_MG_C_9_FD_187432 | JGI IMG/M metagenome (GOLD analysis project Ga0209090, IMG submission 187432) | Marine microbial communities from western Arctic Ocean - ArcticOcean_MG_CB2_152 (SPAdes) (version 2) | ecosystem: Environmental > Aquatic > Marine > Oceanic | place: Arctic Ocean... | reverse complement strand
TGCTAATTTTGATAAATAATAAATCTCAGCAGCAGTTAATGCTTTGATATTTAATTCAGGGTGACTTTTTTTAATGGTCTTCATCATATCTTCGTAATACTCTAAAGGCAGTTTAGGATGAAAACCGCCAACAATGTGTACTTCTGTGGCACCCATTTGTTTTGCAATTCCAACACGTTGTTCAATTTCTTTAGGAGTTAAGGTGTATGCATCATCCTCATCCCCTTTTCGATAAAAGGCACACATTTGACAACTTGCAGCGCAGACATTTGTATAATTCATGTAATAGGATGCTGCAAAAGTTACAGTATCACCGACTAATTTTTTTCTTGTAGAGTCAGCAACTGCACCAAGTAAATGTAAATTATCATAATTCATTAATTCCAAACCATCTTTGTAAGATAATTCTTCACCAGCTAGAGCTCGATCTAAGGCTTGAGAGTCACCAACAAGTTGTTCTAACATACTCATCAACTTCATTATTAGGATATATTCCTTATACTCTTAAGAAATAAGTAACCAGTTAGATACAGAACATTATGGTACTACCATTAGTAGATGAACACAAACCAAAATGCTACTTGTGTCATGAAGGTTTTGAAGATATTGAAAAACTAAGAGAGCATCAAAATACAAAACATAGTGAATTCTTGGAATCTAATGAAAAGAAACCTACAAGAGAACCAGCACCAGGCGACGTTACAGTATTTTAGATTTTTTCTCTCGTATTGATTTTAGAAGTTCTTGAGCAGTGTCTTGAGATATTTGTGCAAGATCATAATGTTTGTCAATAGATAAGGCATTTTTAAAATAAGCAATTGCTTCTTTTAGTTGACCCAATTCAGCCAAAGAAAGTCCTTTGTATGCAAGAGCCATAGGACATTTTTTATCAATTTTAAGAGCCCTATCATAACAAGATATAGCATCAGAGTATTTTTTATCTAAATGAAAAGCAGATCCTTTGTTTACTAATACATCAATATTGTCAGGAGATACATCAAGTGCCTTATCATATGAACGAATAGCCAATTTTATTCGACCTAGATTTTGTAGAGTTGTGCCCTTATCAATTAGAGCATGAAGATTTTTTGAATCTTCTTTCAATATTAAATCATAGAATATCAAAGATTCTAAAAAATTTTCATCATCAATACAATCATTGGCTTGTGAAAATAATTCATCTATGTTACTATTCAATACAGATGGTAATATTTTATCAATAATATAGTGATCCTCATAAATGTCTAGATGAATTTCTTCGTTTAAAACAGAAATTAACGTTGACATAATAAAAATATAAAATATTTTTAATTAAAACCCAAGTGATTTCAATATAACCCATCAAAAAGGATAAAATCAATTAATCACAAATTAGTCATGAAAATAATAAAAAGTAAAAGAGGATAAGAAATCTTTTACTTTATGAACAATCACTACAATTAGGATCAACACATACTGGATTATGTTTTCCATCTCTTGTAGGATGAGCACTATCTCTTCTTCTTTGTGTTCTAGTCATAATCATTATAGGACATTATAATTAAAAAAGCTGATCATAAACTACAGATTATCATGAGGCAAATTTATCTCTAGGATCAATTTTTAATGAATTATTAAAACAATCAATAGATTCAGCATATCGGCCCAAACTTCTAAGAACAATTCCCTTATAGTTCCAAAGATCAGGATTTTTTGGATTTAGTAGAAGAGCCTGTTCAAAAAAATCTAATGCTTTATCAAAATCACCAGATTCCAAAAAGGATTTTCCTCTTAATACAAATTCTTCAATATCATCCATAATTTTTATAATTTTTATTTGTATTAAATTTAAAGAGCAAAAAATGAGAAAATTAAAATGTATTTAAACAAATTTACAAAAATTCATTGAAAATTTAAATAATTTTTTACCAATACAGTGTATGACTTTAGATACACTAGATAAAAAAATTCTTAACAATCTAACAGTAGATGCAAGGCAATCTGCAAGACAATTGGCGTTAAAATTAGGAGTTTCAACGGTCACAATATTATCAAGAATGAAAAAATTAGAAAAGGAAAAAATAATTTTGGGGTATGCTGTAACAATTGATCATGAAAGGATAGGATATTCTTTGACAGCCATTATTGAAATTATGGCTAAAAAGGATAGAATTGTAGATATTGAAGAAGAAGTATCAAAGTTTGAAAATGTTTGTGGAGTGTACGATATCACTGGGACTACAGATACCATAATTATAGCAAAATTCAAAGAAAGAAATGAATTAAGCACATTTGTAAAGGGCTTAGCATCAATACCAAATGTGGAAAATACAATAACACATCTAGTTCTAAATACTGCAAAAGAAGATTTCAGACTAACATAGGAAAAACATAATGGATGAATTTAAAATTATTGTAATTTTCTTAATAATATTTGGAACAATACAAACATCATATGCAGAAACAAATGAATTAGTAGTTTCAGATGAAGAAAAAATAATTTTATTTACAGGGTTCTCAATTGTAGTGATTTCAATATTCCTATTTTTAGCAAGAGACGTCATTTTAAGGAAAAAAACATCATACGATAAACAAGAACATGAATCAAAAAAAGATAGAACGTATGAAAAATATCATTCAGGTTGGGGAGATGATTATGAAGAAATTGGTAAACGGGGAAATAGTAAAGAAGAAAATGAATTTAGAGAAAGTGTAGCAAATAACAATTTACCAAATTATTATGATATCCTAGGAGTAGAGATTAATGCAACTGCAGAAGAAATAAAGAAAAATTTTAGAGAATTAGCAAAGAAAACACACCCAGATAAAACAAAAGATGATTCTGAAGAAGAGATGATAAAAATCAATAAGGCATATGAGGTGTTATCAGATGAAACATCAAAAGAAAGGTATGATAAATATCTAAAAAAGGATTAGGTTAATTCTAATTTTATAATAATCATACTAAGTTCAATTGAATTTGGCGTTTGTACACTATTTGTTAAATTAGTAAAAATATCAATAGGAGTAATTTTTCCTTTAAATTCAATTTGACTAGAAATTTTTAATTCGCCAAACTCAGTATTAGGACCAAGCATTTTTTTTGTTAATAAAGGAATTATTGTAAGATCTTCAATATTGCCTTTCATCTTATACGCAAATTTTTCGGAAAAATAAACGCCCCCACGAGTTGTTGGTTCATTTACAGGTATTGAAGAATTTTCAATAGTGACACTAAGTATATCATATAATGCATCATTTAGATGAAGAGTAAATTGTGGAGAATATTCAGCATTATACTTCATTAAATTTTCAAGCAGAACAGAATCCACAGACATTAAAAAAAATGTAAAAAGTAATTGTATTGAATCTTGTGCTTAAGCACAATAGATTATTAGCGGATTAAAATTTTAAAATAATTAAAGAGTATTCTGGATCACCTTTAAAAAGTCAAATTATGATCGAAGTATAATGCAACAATTTGCAAATACCCATTCAATGAGAAATGAGATTCTAAGTCAAATGGCACAGAATGGATTAGAAGATGATTGTTATGTAGAAATGCTAGATTATACAATTGATTTATTTGAAAGTCAAGGTCTAGGAACAGAATATTATGGATATCATAACATCAATCACGAATTAGAAGTAACATATGTATCACTATTAGCTATAAATCAAGAAAAAATTCAATTCACAGAAGAGGATAAAAAATATCTATATGTTGCAGCGCTGTTTCACGATTTTGATCCTCAAAAAAATGTAGATAAACCACATGAAAAAAGTGTTTTAGAGTTTATTTTGAGAGATAAAAAACTTCGTCAATTTATGGCAGATGCCAAAATAGATTTAGAAATAATTAAAGTATTGATCTTAAGAACAACATATCCGTGGAGTGGAGATGTAAGAAAAGAAGCAGAAAAAGAAATTAAGAAATGTTTTGAAACTTCAGAATTAACAAAAAATGATCAACAATTACAACAACATATTATGGAAATTGGATGGTATCTATCAGTCGTAGATAGAATTGGCGGTTATGCATTAGGAGATTTTACAAAATCTATGGAAATGGCAAAAATGAATGCACATGCACTTGCATGGAGACCATCAATAATTATAAGAACTGCTGTTGCATATTTTGAAGAAATATTGAATAAAGAAACAGTGATGTCAAAAGAAATTCTCAAAGCATTACCAAAAGAAATGAGGAAAAATTTCTTTAATACAGTTTTGTCCTTCATGAGAATTAGACAGCAAGAAGTAACCATTCAAGCAGATTATGCATATGAGAATCTTAAATTAATTCCAACTATTGAAAATCAAAAACAGCAAGCAGACCCAGAATTTATTCAAACACTATTTGACATATTTTTGGAATTACCAAAACCATTACAATTTGGAAAAGAAAATTTTAAAAAATCAATAATGGAACCAGAAACAATAATCAATACACTAAGATTAAACGATAGTAACGGGGAGATAGTGGGATTCTCTAAAGGAGGACCGCTGGAAAAATATCAATTACGTGAAGAAATAAGAGATGAAAATTATGGTCTAAAAAATACTATATTTTTAGAACCTCTAGCACTAAAAATGGGATACTGGGGATTACGAGGAGGTAGTGAAATGAGACACCTGTTTATCATGCAAGCACATGCTATGAAATACAAATATTTGACAAGTTTTGCTTTACGTGATGTAATTAAAGCAAGAATAGACAAAGAAGATGCAGAATTTGTCGCATTGTTTGATCCTGAAAGATGGGATTATTATCGAATAAAACTTTAAGAAAAAAATAAATTAAAAATCCGATACGAAAAAAGTCGTTACGGAACAGAAAAAATGAGATCAGATGTTTGCCTATTTGTAAAAAAAGTTCAACAAGATCTCGCTAATATAACAATGAGCCTAATTGAACTATGACAATAGGATATTGTGTAAAGTGTCGCGACAAACGAGAAATCGGTAGTCCAGCACCATACACCATGAAAAATGGAAAACCTGCAATCAAAGGCACATGCCCTACATGTAGTACAGCCATTTTTAGAATTGGTAGAGGATAAAATTTTCAGTAGAAAATTTAAGTCGGCCAATCACTAGTAAGGCCATGCCATAGCGAAAGCAATGGCGATGGATCTTTTTCTATTTCTTGAGTAATTCTATTTTTTAGCACGAAAGAAAAATTTTCTAAAGCATCAACTCCGCCATCAGCATAAATTTCACCACCGATTTCAGTAATTCTAGCATGTTTATCAGGTAGTTCTAAAGAATTAGGATTTTGTAGACAAAATGTCATTAGATCAATTAATTCTTCTTCAAGCATCATATCCATAAAAATTATCAAAATAGTATTCCTAATGAATCTTTTTTAGAATTAAAGAAAAATTATTCCAAAAGCTTGTGCAAGTATTGCAATTATAGTAGCAATTACAATTTTTTTCCCAAGACTTAATTTTTTTAAGGATTCAAATTTCATCGCATTAAAATTTATAAAAATTTTCATTAATGTGTTACCATCAGGATAATTCAGAAAAACGATTACCTACATAGTCCCAATTAATAAGATTCCACCAGGCATCAATATAATCAGATTTTTTATTTTTGTATTTTAAATAATATGCATGCTCCCACATGTCCAATCCAAGTAAGGGGGTTTTTTGAAGAGTCCAAGGACTATCTTGATTAGCAGTTGTAATAATTTCAATTTTATGATATGTTGCATTAAAAACTAACCAACACCAACCACTACCTTGAATTGACATAGCCATTGCTGAAAATACTTTTTTAAAATTATCAAAGCTATCAAAATAGACATCAATTTGATCTTCCAATTTTCCTTCAGGAATTTTATCACTGTTTGGAATCAACGTCTCCCAAAATAATCTATGATTTTCAAATCCACCACCAAAAAAATTGATTGCAGATCTTCCAGATTCAGGAATTGTAGTTAATTCAGATAAAATTGCAGAAATATATTTCGGATGAGATTCAGCACCAATTTGGGCAAGAGATTTGTTTAGTCCATCAACATATGCTTGATGGTGTTTTGTATGATGTATTTTCATAGTTTCAGCATCAATAAATGGCTCTAATTCATGATATTCATAAGATAATTTAGGAAGCTGGTAAAGGACCATACAATATACAAAGATAATCCACATATAATCTTCAAGTTAAAATAAAAATATGAGAAAATTGGGGACTGTGGATTTAGAAATATTGAGTCTAGCAATTAAAGGAAAAGGAACATTTAATGAAAATAATTTAGAAAATTCAGATTTAAAAAGATATGGTGTTGGAAAAATTTTAGATGCATTAGCATCATTAAAAGATAGAAAATTTATTTCATTAAATAGTGATGGATCATTTACCATTACTGAATTAGCTCGAGAAATACTTTGGAGTTCAAATATTCCAATATGGGGAAGAATACTAAGATTGTTACAAATAAAATCATGTAATCTAAATCAAATCATAGAAGCTCTAGCAATTAATGAAGATAAAATTATACATGAAATAGAACAATTAAGAAAAAATCAACTTGTTTTAATGTCACCACAAAGACAAGACGATAAATTAATTAAAATTTATGAGATATTGCCAGAAGGAATTCACAAAATAGACAAAACAGAAACAGAAGGATTCGATCAAATTAATTTTGGAGAATCAAGATTAAATGGAGAAATTTTAGAAATCATAGATGAAATAAAAGAAGAAATTCAAATAACAAATATTCCAGAATCTGAAAAAAATAACATCATAGTAAAACTAAACAATTTAAAAAATAGACTTGAAATATAATTTAGGAATTAAATTTCTCAAAGTATTATTGTGGATGAGAGCACAATTCAGCTAAAACACCATTTAATGATTTAGGATGGATGAAAGTAACTTTAGTGCCTGCAGAACCAGGTCTAATTTTACCTAAAAACTGAATTCCACATCCTTCCATTCTTTCTACTTCACCTTCAATGTCATCAGTATCCAATGCCATATGATGAAGTCCTTGACCTTTTTTATCAAGAAATTTTTTAATTGGACTGGAGTCATTGGTGGGTTGCATTAATTCAATACGTCCATTTTCTAATTCAATTATAGCAATTTTGACACCTTCAGATTCTACAGTTTCAAATTCAACATGGTCTGCACCCAATGCTTGTTGATACACTTTTGCAGATTCTTCAACATCATTTACAGCAATTGCAATATGATCAATTTTCATCTAAAAGACCTCTTTTGGACGATATTCGCCAAATACTTCACGGAGAGTATTACTAATTTCGCCAGTGGTTGCAAACGCTTTGGCAGCTGTAACAATGTAGGGCATAAGATTTTCTTCAGTAGCAGCAGCACTTTGCATTGCAGACAATGCTTTTTCTAATTTTTTAGAATCCCTATCTGCACGTAATTTTTTGAGAGCCTTCTTTTGTTGAATCTCAATTCTACCATCAATTCTAAGTAATTCAGGTTGTTCTTCTTCTTCAGAATATTTGTTGACACCAACAATAATTCTATCTTCGTTATCAGTTTCTTTTTTAAGACGATATGCATTTGCTCTAATTTCAGATTGGAAAAATCCTTTTTCAATTGCTTTAACAGAACCGCCCATTCTTTCTATTTTCTTCAGATATTTCCAGACATCAGCCTCAATTTGATCACATAATTCTTCAAGATAGTATGAGCCTGCAAGAGGATCAGCAGTTTTTGTAATTCCACTTTCATGGGCAACAATTTGTTGAGTTCTAAGAGCAATTTTTGCAGATTCCTGAGTAGGAAGTGCAAGTGCTTCATCTCTTGAATTAGTATGAAGTGATTGTGTACCACCTGCAACAGCTGCCATAGTTTGAATTGCGACACGTACAATGTTGTTGTTGGGTTGTTGTGCAGTTAATGATTCACCACTAGTTTGAGTATGGAATTTTAATTGTAATGAACGAGGATTTTTTGCATGAAATTTTTCTTTTAGAATTTTTGCATATATTTTTCTTGCAACTCTAAATTTTGCAACTTCTTCAAAGAATTCAATAGTACAACAAAAGAAAAATGACAAACGAGGTGCAAAGTCATCAATTTTTAATCCTTTATCCAAACAAGTTTGAATGTATGCAATTGCGTTTGCCAAAGTGAATGCTATCTCTTGTGTGGCAGTGCAACCAGCTTCTCTCATATGATAACCAGAAATCGAAACAGGATACCATGATGGAACTTTTTCTGCACAAAATTCAATCATATCACCAATTAATCGCATAGAAGGTTCTGGAGGATAAATGTAAGTATTTCTTGCAATGTATTCTTTTAAAATATCATTTTGAGTTGTTCCTCTAAGTTCAGTACTTTTGAATCCTTGAGATTCACCAACTGCAATATAATATGCAAGTAATGTTGATGCAGTTGAATTAATTGTCATAGAAGAACTAACGTTACCAAGAGGAATTCCATCAAAAGCAGTCATCATATCCTTAATTGATGTAATAGAAACTCCAACTTTTCCAACTTCACCCTCAGCTTGAGAAGAATCAGAATCATAGCCAATTTGAGTAGGTAGATCAAAGGCCATACTGAGACCAGTTTGTCCTTTTTCAAGCATAAATTTGAATCTCTCATTAGTTAGTTTTGCATCACCAAATCCAGAATATTGTCTCATGGTCCAGAATCTTTCACGGAACATTCCAGGATGTATACCTCTAGTAAAAGGATATTTTCCAGCATCTTCAGTTGGTTTTTTCTTTGGAGATTTTTGATAAATGCGTTTTACAGAATATTCAGAATCTGTAAATATTTTCTTTTCAGGGGCCTTTGATTTTGTGGATTTTTTTGTTGTCATGATATTACTTTAACAAAGATTTTGTAATTTTGTCAGCAGCAGCAAATGGATCTATTTTTTTTGATTGTAATTTTTTAAGATAAGTAAAGAAAGTTTTATCAGATTCTAGCATTTCATCAATCTTTTCTTTGATGTTATTTAAAACAATATCTTTCAATTCTACTTCAAATCGTTCCAAATCCTTTTCAGTTTTAAATTTCTTTTTAATGACCATCATATCTTTTAGAGTTTTTGCAAAAACAGCAATACCGGAATTCTTTTTTACAGATGTTTTTAAAATAGTGGGATTTCTTTTAGAGTCTCCAATATAATCACGGACTGCATCAAAAAGTTGATTGGTTCCAGCAAGATCACTTTTGTTTACTACATAGATATCGCCAATTTCAGTTAAACCAGCTTTAATGGTTTGAATACTATCACCAGTATTTGGATTAAAAACAACTACAGTGATATCTGCAATATTAGAAATTTCAACTTCAGTTTGTCCAGCTCCAACACTTTCAATAATTATTGGGTTAAAACCAGCATATTCTAAAACTCGAATACTATTTCGTAATGAGCGTGAAACAGCTCCAGTTGCACCTCTTGATGCAATACTTCGAATATAGGTTCCAGAATCAGTTGATTCACTCATTCTAACTCTATCACCCAAAATAGCACCTCCAGTTACATGACTAGTAGGATCAATTGCTAAAACAGCAGGTTTAGTTCTTAATTTTTTTAATGAAATTACAGTTTTGTTAATTAGAGAACTTTTCCCAGATCCAGCAGGTCCAGTGATTCCAATGATACTAGAATTGCCAGAATCTTTAAAAATTTTTTTTAAAAGTTTTTTGGTTTCTTTTTGATCATTTTCAACAATAGTTATTGCCTTAGCAATTGCACCACGTTTTCCTTTTTTTAAATCAGAAAGTAAGTCCACTATAAAATAATATTTAGAGGGTACAATAAAATCTTGTATGTGATCTATGAGACATCATAGATAGTATTTGGAATAGTAGTATCAAGTTCATGAATTTCAGTTTTAATTTGAACATGACCAAATTCTTCATGTTCAACTTCCAGAACTATTGGATGAATTGACCAACCATATTTTGGCTTACTTGTAAATTGTACAATTTCTATAAATTCAGAATCCGTAAAAGATTTTTGAAATGAATTTTCCATTCCAAGTATTTCAAGTACAACTGAGGTAGTTTTATCAGATTTATCAAGATAAGAAATTTCAACATAACCGGTATCATAATAAATTGCTTCTAATTGAAAATTTTTACGAAGTGGGTCCTTATCATCAGTAGCACCACCAGTTAAAAATACAATTGCTAAAACAGTAAAAACACCAAGAAGTATTGGGGGTCCTAATTTTTTAGCCATTTTTAAATTCTTTTCGCATAGTTCTTAAGAATTTAGAATTAATTCGAATTCGTTCTAATGTTTGACTTTGTGTTCTTTCAGTACCAGGAGTAGGATTATTTTTAAAAAATAATTTAATTTCGTTTTCCATAGAGTCATCAGCTACACCAGCAATACTAGCCACAATACGATTAAACAGTGGATTTCCATGTCCAACTTTTTTATTGATATTTTTCCAATTTTTCTTTAACCATGGCCATAAAACTTTTTCACCATATGGATTACCAGCAACTTTCATTATTGGTAATTGCATGTTTTGAGAACGAACTTCAGGAGTTTGAGAAAAATTAAGTGTTTTAACAAGTAATTTTTTATCTTGAAATCCACACATTGCACCTAAGAAACGAAGTTTTTCCTCCATTGTTTTTGCATTTGTATATAATTTTTTTAATTCAGCAAAAGTTTTTGAATTTCCATTCCAAGCTGCAATGGAACAGATTGTTTCAATCAAATCAGGAGATAAAGAACTAGGAGATTTTAAGAATTTTTGATATTTTCTAATTGCCTCATCAGTAACAGAGTCATCATTCATTTTTCCTAAAACAGCTATTGTGAATGTACGTAATAATGCATCAGTATGTTTATCAGATTTTTGTGGTTCCCATCCAAGATTGGATAATATTTTTCGGAAGTAATTGATAGCATAACTTCGAATTTCTTCTATAAATTTTTCATCAAATGCACGGAAATATAATGATGCCAAATTATGTGCAACATTAACAGATGCAAGGTAACTATCTTCATCAAAATATGCATCAGAGAAATCAAGATAATTTCTAACTTGTTCGTCACCTGAAACACAAAGAGAAAATAAATCATTTTGTATAGCCCATCTATCAATTGTAGGTATACGTTTTTGATCAACTAACATTTTAAGATCAAGTAAAATTCCTTCATCATATTTTACACGGTAGAATCCTTTTCGACCATAATTTGCAACAAAACCAATTGTATTTTTAGGTAATTTTACTGACATGGATTTTTTAGAAAATAATGTTTTAGAAGTTTCTTTTTCTAAACCTAATGATAAAGGAATTGACCATAACCCCTTACTGAATTTTTTATTAGATTCAAGCAGATATCGTTTTTGTTTGATTTTTAAATTATTACCATCCTGATTAATTTCAACAAGAGGAAATCCAGGTTGTTTTAACCAAGTATTAATCATAGCAGTTACAGGCATGCCTGAAGCCTTGCCAATAGCATCCCACAAATCTTGACCTTTAGCATTTTTATATTTAAAATCAGAAAGATATTTTTTCAATCCTTTTTGGAAATTTGGTTCCCCAACATAGTTCTCCAACATTCGCAATACGCATCCACCTTTATCATATGAAATTGCATCAAAGATTTCTCGAATTTCAGCAGGAGAATTAACTTTGACATCAATTGGATGAGTTGTCTTGAGTGAATCAAGTCCCATTGCTACATTCATTGCATCTTCAACAAATTGATTCCACAAATCCCATTCAGGATAAAATTTATCGACAAATTTTGTTGCCATAAAGGTTGCAAAACTTTCATTTAACCATAAATCATTCCACCATTTCATAGTAACCAAATTTCCAAACCACATGTGTGCAATTTCATGGGAAATGACTTCTGCAATGAATTGTTTAGTTCTAGTTGAAGATGTTTTTGGATCATAAAGTAAAATTGTTTCTCTAAAAGTAATAGCACCCCAATTTTCCATAGCACCTGCAGCAAAATCAGGAACTGCAATTAAATCAAGTTTAGGTAAAGGGAATTTAATTCCAAAATATTTTTCATATGAAGTAAGAAGTTTTTTTCCTAATTCTAAAGAGAATTTTCCTTTAGAAGTATTGCCCTTTGTAGTAACAACTCTAATCTGAATTTTACCAGCTTTACCTGTAAGATATTCAAATTCGCCTACTCCAAGATAAATTAAATATGTTGAAACAAGAGGTGTTTTTTGAAAATTATAAGTTGTTTTATTTCCAGTTTTTTTCTTTGTTTTAATGGGCATATTAGAAATTGCAGTGAATTTATTATCAGTAATAATTGAAATTTCAAAAGTGGCTTTAGCCTCAGGTTCATCCCAACATGGAAATGCACGTCTAGCATCTGCAGCTTCAAATTGAGTAGTTGCAAGATATTTGGTTTTACCATTTTGCTGATATTTACTACGATAGAATCCCAATAATCTATCATTTAAAATTCCTTCAAATTCTAAATCAACAGTACATAAACCTCGAATTTTCTCTCCAAGTTTAATTTGTAATTCCTCTTTTTTTTCATTAATTTTAGGAGTAGATTCAATTATTTTCTGACCAGATTTCACAATACAAGATTTTATTTTTAATTCAGCACAATTCATAGTTATTATATTTACAGATTTTTTACAATTAATTGAAATAGATTCTAAACCATCAAAAGTAAATTTTTTTAGATCAGGTTCAAAAGTTAATTTATAATTTAGAGGAGAAGGATCCATACTCCAGAGAGATTTTTAGCCTTTATGTAGATTTTCTATTTAATGGGGCGGAATTATTTTTAAAAATTATTCAGAAACAGTTTTTGGTTTTGGAGTTTGATCTGCTTTTAATCCCTTGTATCGATTTCTAATTGTTACTTCTGTAACCCCTGCGGCTTCTGCAAGATCTCTTTGAGTAATGGATACTCCATTTTTAACACATGATAGATACAATGCTGTTGCTGCAAGACCCATTGGATCCTTACCTGCGGACTCTTTGCGTTCTTGTGCTTCTTTTAGTACCTTGACTGCATACCGTTTTGTTTTTTCAGATATTTCCAACTTGCTAGAAATTCTTGCAATACATTGGATAGAATCCACAACAGGCATTTTTAATTCTAATTCATGATGAAGTAATCTATAACATCTTGCAATATCTTTTCTTTTTACGTTTGCAGAATCGGCAATATCTTTTAAAGTTCTAGGGGTTGCAGTGTCTCGACATGCAGCATAAAGAGATGCAGCAATCATTGCAGAAATAGAACGTCCTCTAACTAATTTTTTTTCTAATGCTTTTCTGTAAATGTAAGCTGCTTTTTCAAGAACATTTGCAGGAACTGAAACTTTATCTTTTAATTTATTTAAATCACTAAGAGCTTGTCTAAGATTTCTATCAACAGGTTCATGAACTTGACTTCTACTATCCCAAGTTCTAAGACGTTCAATTGTACTTTTCATTGTTGTTGATAATGGTTTTCCAGATGCATCTTTGTTTAGGGGATTGATTACAGTGGATAATCCCATATCATGGATCATTAGCGATGATGGTGCACCAGTTCTTGCAGGATCAGCTCCTCCATCTTTTTGAAATGATCTCCATTCAGGTCCAGATTCCTGAGATTTTTCTGAAACTACATAACCACATTTTGAGCAAAATTGCTCACCAGTAACATCATCAGTTAATAGAGAATTCTTCCCACAACGCAAGCAACTAGGAATTGAATTGGCAGTAACCATATTGATAACCTTATGCAGCAGTCCTTTTTATAGAAATGTCTATTGTTGAAACGTCCCTGTTTCTACCATCTGAAGCTACTAATGCTTCTGAACCAATTCTAACATCTTCAATTTGAAATGCAGGGTGAGTTTTCTTTAGAACTACCTGTGCCACATCAATGGCAATAGCAGTAGTTAGACCTCTTGCTTTGATTGTAACTAAAGGTTGAGTAGCTAATTGAATAATTGCAGAAGTAACATAAGTCATCAAGGGTTTTTTACCAATATAGATCGTATCTTTTGAATTATTAGACATACAAGATTAATTTTCAGGTCTAATTTAAAGGAGATAGTTCAATTAGTCATGGATCAATTAAGGTAGAAAAGAGTCAAAGGGAGGAAAACAGAATTTTATTTTAAGTATTTGATGCATAATTAAATCAAAATAGAACAGTTTTTGATTTCATATTAGATCAAAAAAAATAAACCTTTTAAAATATACACAATAAAACGATAATTATGAAACAAAAAAATGCATCACGAAGCATCAAAATTTTAGTGGCTAAATTAGGATTAGATGGTCATGATAGAGGGGCATTGGTACTGTGTAGAGCATTTAGAGATGCAGGTATGGAAGTCATCTATTCAGGGTTATTTGCTACGCCAGATAGAATTGCACAAATTGCAGAAGATGAAGATGTAGATGCAGTTGCAATGAGTTTGTTAAATGGTGCACACGGAACATTGTTTCCAAGAGTGGTAAAAACAATACAAAAGAAAGGTATCAAAG
>Ga0209090_10001617_pt1 | contig 14446 bp, 5 predicted proteins | sample ArcticOcean_MG_C_9_FD_187432 | JGI IMG/M metagenome (GOLD analysis project Ga0209090, IMG submission 187432) | Marine microbial communities from western Arctic Ocean - ArcticOcean_MG_CB2_152 (SPAdes) (version 2) | ecosystem: Environmental > Aquatic > Marine > Oceanic | place: Arctic Ocean... | reverse complement strand
ACTTTGGGTTTTGATACCTTTACAATGCCTCATCGTTTAATTAGATTATATGATAATACAGTTGATAAAAATAAATACTTTCTTTATGAACCTGTAAAAGAGCTTCCAGCAAGTTATGGCGCTCCAGCTAGGTTTGGATGGTCTAGTAGAAAAGCAGGAGATGATGATACTAATCCTTTTCCATCATTTACAGGAGGAAAAATAAATGATATTACTTTTCATAAGAATCGTTTTGGTGTTTTAAGTGATGAAAATATAATCTTTTCGGTAGCAGGAAACTTCTATAACTTCCTTTCTATTTCTGTGATGACTTTCTTGGATAGTAATCCTGTTGACATTACAGTATCTAATAATGAAGTTTCTATTCTCAGACATGCTGCTGCCTTTAATCAAGGTTTATTGCTCTTCTCAGATTTTCAACAGTTCAATTTAAACTCTCAAAATGCTTTTACTCCTAACTCAGTTTCCGTAGATGTTGTTACTCAGTTTGAATCTACTAATAAAGCTCCTCCTGTTTCTTCTGGTAAGTTTGTTTACTTTCCTTTTAAACGTGGAGAGTATTCAGGAGTAAGAGAATACTTTGTAGATACTGGTTCTGCAGATACTAATGATGCAACAGATATTACTTCTCATGTACCACAGTACATCAAAGGTAATATTACCACAATGGTTGTAAGTTCTACCAATGATATGGTAGCAGTTTTATCTGATGATGATCTTAAAAGAGTTTATATTTATAAGAACTTCTGGGAAGGAGCAGATAAACTTCAGAACTCTTGGAGTCATTGGACATTTACTGGAGACATCCTAAACTGTGCATTCTTAGGATCAACTCTGAAGTTACTTGTGAAAAGGTATGAAACCGATGGTACTACTGTTGAAGGTCTGTACCTAGAAGACATTAACCTAAGCTTAGATTCTTCAGAAGCAGTAATGGAAGATGATACTGCAGTACTTTTGGATAGGAGAGTTAAGTTAGTAAATGGAAATAATGTAGCTGCTCACCTTCCATACTTTGCAGATATTCCTAGCGACATGGTCTATGTTACAGATAACTCTAGAAAAATAAGTGGAAGTTCTGCATCCGCAACTCAAACTTTGGTAAATGAATACTTAGCTGCTCATTCTACTAACGTAGTATATGCAGGAACTCCTTACACCTTTGAATATGAGTTCTCTAGGTTTATTCATAAAGAGAGTCAACTTCCAGTAGCTACTGCTAAATTACAGATTAGAAATATTAACTTACTTTACAATAGAACTGGTTTCTTTAATATAAAAGTTAATGTAACTCCAGGAACCATATTAATTCCTGATCCTAATGTAATAATTTTAGAATCTTGTACTTTAACAATATCAGATGCAACAGTAACAGTATCAGATACCAATGATCTTGTAGCAGGAATGCCAGTATCAGGAAGAGGAATTCCTTCAGGAACAACAATTCTTTCTATAACAGGAGGTTCCACTACTTTACTTGAGCTTTCTGCTAATGCGTTACTAAGTGATTCTACTATTACTTTAACTTTTAATGCAGGAGTAACTATATCTTCTACTCCTAGAACAAACTATTCTAAGAACTTCTCAGGAATGATAACTAATACATCTTCTTTTGGAGAATACAAACTACTCTCCGGAACCTTCAAAAGCTCCGTCATGACAAACAGTTCTAACTGTAACATTATATTAGAAAATGATGAGTACTTGCCGTGTGCGTTCATGTCAGCAGAATGGGAAGGCTTTCTACACAAAAGGAATCAACGAGTAGCATAAAATGTATAGTTACAAAGAATTTACAAAGCCTTTTGAGGCAGAATATGTAGATATTTTAGCTAATAATATGTGTCAAGTAGATATAGATGAGGTTTATGCAACATCAGGATTAAGCCCTAAAACTGCTATACTTTCTTCTATAATGACTAGTTACCAATTAGTATGTTATTTTGATAAAGAAGAACTTTTAGGTATAGGAGGAGTAGGAGGAGAACCAAATGGAGTAGGTACTCCGTGGTTTTTACGGACTAAACACTTTGATTCTTGGAAACAGAAGAATAGAAAAAGCTTTTTAAAAAGTAGTAGATCTTGGATAGATCACATGGGAGAAACTTATCCTTCTATGTATAATTATGTAGACGAAAGGAATAAAGAATCTATAACTTGGTTAAAACATTTAAACTTTACATTCACAGATAAAATTAAGTACGGATTTTTACAGATTCCTTTTATTAAATTTGAAAAATATAACGAATTGGAGGTAGCATAGAACCTTTTACAGCAATGATGATAATGCAGGGTGCTGGTGCATTAATGAAGCATCAAGCAGGTAATGCTGCCGCTTCTGCTGCTAATGCATTAAAGTATAGAAAAGATTTAGCTATTAAGAGTCAGTATAAGATGAAGATGTCTCAGGCAAGACAGTCATTTGCTGATATTAATATCATGCGTGTTAAGAATAGGGACATTAAAGCTGATGCTATGCTCCAGAATAGACTAAAGGAACTAAGAGTATCTGGATCTATAGCAGCCTTAGCAGGTCCATCAGGACAAAGTACGGATGCTCTTAAAGCAAGAGGTCTAGGACAAGTTCTTCAAGGAGAGAACTCGTTTCTAAAGGATATGGATACTAAAAACCTTCAACTATCCTACAAAGATAGAGAAATTACACAAGGAATGGAAATGGCTTGGTTAGATGCTAATGCTCAAATAGCTGGATCTTCTTACCAATCAGGTCCAGGCCCTATGGGATTAGTGTTTAGTATGGGAGAAGCATATATGAAATCACAATCATTTGACTCCCAAATGGGAGGTGAGTTCTAATGGCATATAACGATGGAGTTCAAACTTCTACAATGGGTCTTGATATAGCTAATTCAGCAAGATCAGGAGGAGTTGCCAAAATGAATTATGAAACTGGTATCAGACAATCAGATCTTAATTCTGCAGGAGGTATGGGAGGCATTAATGCTGGTGAAATTGCTAATGGATTAATGAGGTGGGCAGAAGCTGGAGGAAAAATGATGACTCTTCAAAAGGGAGAAGAGGAAGCTAAGAAGAGAGTAGCTGCTGCCGAGCTAAAAAAAGCTAAAGCTGAACAAGATTTTAAAAATAAAACAGATGCTAAAAGTCTGTTTAGTGCTAGTGGTGGATCAGAAATTGCTGAGTATAATCCATCATGGTCACCCGCTGCTGGAGATAAAAAAAACTTAGAACACGCAAATGCAGGTCTTAGAAAAGAATACGAAAAACTATATACTAAAGAGAAAGTAGATGAGGAACAAGCGTACATTAATGAAAATGCCGAAAGTATTACTGCTCAACTTTTTGAGGAATGGGATGGACTTGATCCTGAAGACGAAGCTAAAAGGGATTTTATTCAGTTTGCTGGAGTACAACTTCAAAATTATAAAGAGAAAAGACATCTTGAGAATTTCTCTAGACTTAAACATTTAGGAGAAGTAACTGCTGATGGAAAAGGAGTAAGCTATACTCAATTAGAAGATCATGTCGCAAAAAAGCATAGAGAGCATGTAAGAGAACAACAGGATGTATTTATATCTAATCGTGTAGTTGGTTCATTTAATGCTAAGGGAGTACCAAAAACTATTGGAGATTTTGATGCTAGAGTAAGTGGATGGAAAGGATTGAAGTTTGATGTTCAAGGGAAAAAAGGTGATCTTATACCTGGCACACAAGTTACAACTGCTGTCTTAGAACACATGACTGAACAAGTTCAGTATTCATTAATAGATCCAAATGGAAGCTCTACTGATGAAATTTTTAACTCCTTAAAAATGATTGAGAGTCCGACCGCCTATAATCAGTTAGCGGATAGAGGAAAAGGTATGGGTAAAAAATTTCAAGAGTATTTTAAAGAAGCAAGAGCTGCTAAAACATTTTTACAGAATAGGGAACGAAAAGCTAAAGATGATGCAGAAAAAGCAGGAGCAAAAGTAGACATAAAATTAAATAATAAAGCTTTGAATGAAATAGCAGCAGTAAAATTTGCTATTGATAATGGGAATCCACCTTCTAAAGATGACTTTAAACTTTTACAGGTACAACTTTTATTACGAAAAAGTGATATTAAGCCTAGTGAATTTCATTCATCTATGACTCAATTAAGTTCAATGGCTAAAAGTATTGATATTAATTCTGAATCTTATATACCTCCAGAAGGTTCTGAAGAAGCAGATATTTTACCTAACTATACTAAAACAGCCAGTAAAGACTTTAAGTCTATACCCGATGTTGGAAAAGAACAGGAAAAAGTTCTTCAAAGTAATGATCCTTCATGGATGAAAGTAGGAAAATTAAAAGTTTTAGAAGCTCAAAGTAAACGAATCAAATACCAAATTGATAATAGTAAAAGCTGGTCAAAGGAAGAGAAAAATGACTCAACTAAGAATCTAGGTGGATTACAAACTAGACTTGGAAATGCAATAAATGATTGCAGAACCGGAGATGCAGATAGATGTGAGATAGCACAAGGTATTATAGATATGGTTCCAGAAAAAGGAATGATCCAGCCAGATATGGCATCATGGGTAACACATAAAACTACCATGCTAAAGGAATTAGGAGCAATCTCAGGTGGTAAAACTGCTGCAGCTACAACTGGAAAAGTTATGGACTTAATTGGTGCTGTAAATGATGGTGATCAAAGTTTTGAGGATGCTGAGAAACAATTTAAACTGATAAAGAATCCTTCTGCAAGGGATATGGAAATATTTCAGGACAAGACAAGAGCATTTAGAGATAAAGAAACAGATGATAAAGGAATAGAAACTGGATTAAAATTTGAAAGTAAAATAGCTCAACTTACAACTGTCGAAGCTTTAAAGGAAGCAGTAAAAAAAGAACTTAAAAATAATAAATCTTTAGGTTTTGAAGCTAGAAAAAACATACTCAAATTTCAAACTAAACGTATTCTTGAAATTGATTCAGGAAATGCAAAAGTAACTAAAGAAATTGCTAAAGAGAGAAAGAAAGAAACTAGTCAGAGAGCTATAGTTAATCATAGAACACTATTCAATAAGATAAAGACTAGTGATGATATGACATCGTATATAGAAACCAATAAAATATTTGAAGATGGTTCAACTGTTGGCGCAGAAGATCAAGGTGCTTTCCAAAAAGAATTACAAGGAGTTATAAGAGAAACACAAGAAAAAGAAGAGATAAAGACAGCAGGAGATCACGAAGCAACAATGAGAACGGAGTTGCGTAACATGGAATTTAATCCTACTAAAGAGGAACTTGAAGGATTTACCACGAGGGTTGATGCTATCAAGCATGAACCTACCAGAACTAGAATGAGTGCTATCCTGGATGCTTATGGAGATAAAAACAAGACTAAAGAAGAGATAGATTTAGCACTTGAAGAAGATATGATTGTAAGAAAAAAAGTCCGTTCTTCAATGACTGTGGTGCGTGATAAGCTTACTGATTTTGTAAAAGCTGCAAAAGATCCTAAGATAAAAAATAGTGCTTCTACAGCAATGACGAGCCTACTAGAATATAGAAAAGAAGTAGTACAAAATACTGAGTTTCAAGCTTTAATGGCTGAAGATCCAGATAAGACAAATTATCAGAAAGAAATGGATGATACATATACTGAGCTATCTGGCTTACAGACAAATGATGAGATCATAGCAAAAAACGAAACTAATCATGAAAATAGTGTAAATTCTTTAAAAGACAGAGAAACAAAAACAGAACAAACTTATGAGGATGTCTTTGCATTAGAAGAGAATTTTACCTTAGAAGATTACAATTCCTTTATAGATAATTTAGGAGTATCTGGTGAATTTATAGATAAAGATGGTAAAGTTTCTAATCCTTCTATCCATACTGCTGCTGTTCAAGACCAGTTAAAACTACGAGCAAGAGTTGCTAAAGAAGAACACGATCAAAAAAGTACAGACCCTCCTCCAAAAACTGACATGGCATTTCTAGGTTTAGCAGAACATAGACTAAAGGGAATTAGAAATGCAGTAGGACCTGCAGAAAAAAATAGATTGATTGATGATGCACATACATGGCTTATGAGCAATTATACAGGAACTCCTCCTGGAGGCAAAGAATTTGCTACAGAAGATTTTAGATATTTTAAAAATCAAATAAACTCTGAAGTACCAGATGCTCCTAAAGGATTTGAGCCTAAAACTGAAGCGTTACAAATTATTAATTCTATATTTACAGGATCAGTTTCTGAAACTGGTAGTCCTCTTGTTGGATTACCTCTTGGAGAAGGTAGTGTTTTAAGGAATGATATTAGAACTTATTTTGGAACACAATTTAATAATAATGTATCTAAGTTTAAGAAGCCTTATATGTTAAAAAGAGAGGATGGAATGAAAGATATGATGGTTGTTGATTGTAGTGAAGGAACAAAAGCTGGTGATGGTACATGCTTTGATGATAATGGATTAGAGTTTGCACAGCAAGTATCTAATATGTTGATTACACCTAGTGACGATCATCCACTAGGAGGTGGACCACCAAGTGAAGATGGTACAGAAACTTTTAGTGGAAGATTAAAAAAATTTAAAAGTACTATGTTACAGAATCTTCAATCAGCAGGTGATGTTATGCCACAGAATAAAAATAATCCTCTAAAACCTAAAGTAAGTCAAGAACAAGAACAAGGACAAGGAGGTAATAAGAAAGGTCCTCCAAGAGATGCTGATGGGAAGCCAGTATTTAAGTATTCTAAAGGTGGTAACTGGTCAAATAATTCTTTAATTACAATAAATTATGGTTCGTAAAGTATGAGTGAAGTAGAAGAACAACTAAAAGATCCTATGAGAGGATTTCAGGATTTTGATTGGATGAAGATGGCTAAAGATCCTACTTCTAATGAACATCCTACTGCTGGTAAAGCTCATACTATGTCTAGCGAAGTAGATGGAAAACATCGTCTATACCCTTCAGTAAGACATAATGAGGAAGGTGTACCTATAGAGTATGGTCCTCTAGATGCTCAGAGATTAGCTAATGAAAATGATGATTTTCTGGAATTTGAAAATGAAGCTGATGCTACAGCATGGTCTAAGAATTTTAGTGACCAGATAAGTAAAAGTAAAGAACCAAAGCTAGAACAAAAAAAAGCTCCTCCTGTAGGTCCTGAGACACCTCAAACTCCTGCTTTACTAATGAGTGAAGCAACTGAGAAGTATCGACATATATTAGATTATTTAACTGATGTGGCTTCTTCTGAAGATAGTGAAGATAGAGCATTAGGATTAATTAATGAAATAGAGAATAAGCTAGGAGATTTTGATTCTAATGGTGGATACTTTCAAGGTTTGGAAGTTGGTAAAACTTATGATAAAGCCATTAAACCACAGACAATTAAGGAAGATCATCATGGAAATAAAAAAATAATCAATCCTTATCTTGATGATAGACGAGCAGGATTAGAAGAAACAAATCTTTTAATAGAACTTGAGAAAAGATTTCCTGTTGAAAAATCTACTCCTGGAGCTGCCGTAATAAAAGCTTATTTAAGAGATAAAATAAATGATATAAATAGACCACTATTATACAAAGGTCCGATAGGTGCAGTAGATACCGCACAATGGATAGCATTAGAATCTGGTAAGTCTGTAATAAATGCTATAGATGATTTAGGTCATGTAGCTAATCGTATTGGTTATGATGCAGTACAAGGTATACTGTCTGTAGGAGAAATCCTTATGTCAGAGCCTATTAGCCAAATAGCTAAAATAGGAGCTGCATCAGATCTAGAAGCAGAAGCTTTTGCTCAAAAGGTATTTAGTTTATCTGGTTGGGGATTAAAAAAAGATCCAGCGCCTGAGACTTTTACTGGTATGGTTGTAGAACCCTTTGCACAAGTTGGATCATCCATCTATCTAGGTGGAAAAATGCTTGGTTGGACAAGCCAATTCATGAAGAAATGGTTACCACAAGTAGGAGCTGCTATAACTGGTTATACTACAGCAGCAGAAGGAGTAGCTCTTTCAGGAGGAGCTAAGTTAGCTAGTAAAGTAGTATCTGCATCTAAAGATCCTGCAATGGTAATGGGAGCAAAAGAAGCTCTAGGAAACCCAACTTTTGTAAGTAAAGAAAATGAGATGTTTACTTTCTTACATGACTTGGGAGCAGATGATGCAATAACAAAATGGATTGTGGGCGCTCCTAGTGACTCTGAAGCTATGAAAAGATTTAAAAGTTTTACAAATGGAGCTTTTGAAGGATTAGGAATGGGTGCAACTCTACCTGCTTTTGGTCTTATGTTTAGATCTTTGTTTAATCTTGGAAGACCTGTAGCTACTGAAGCTTATCAAGTTGGATCTAATTTCTGGACAAAAGTAGAACAATTCTTTCCTAAATCTGAAAAAGATAGACTTACTGAAGTTGTTGATGCAGATGGAAAAGTAGTATCTTTAAAAGATCCTAATGCTGAAGCTCCTACTAAGTTAGAGAATGTCCAAAAAGTTAAAGCAGAAGCTAAAAAACAAATTGAGACTTTGCTTACTGGTAAAGAAGCAATTAAGTTTAAAAAGGATTTAGCTAAAAGAGGCTTTAAGATAGATAAAAATGGGAAGATGACACCCATTATTAAAGTTAAAAGTTCTTTAGTTAATACACGATTTAAAAAAGGTGAAAAAGAAAAACTAATTAACAGTATAGTTTCTGATCCAGCGAGTGTAGACTTTCATAATAGTACTCAAAAGATCTTTAATGTTAATAGATTTAGTTCTCGTGATGATATTAAATCAGCTATAAATCAAGCAGCTGTTATGATAGAATCAACTACTAAAAAAACTAAAAGAACTAATGCACAAATCCAGAAGGATGCACAAAGAGTAAACCAAGAGATTACTGAATGGGTAGGAGAAGAGAATAAAGCTGCATGGTTTAAATCATTTGGACTATCAACTGATGCCACTCCTGCACAAGCTGCAGCCCTAAGACAGTACTTATTTGAAGAGTCAGAACACTTTGTTACTTCTGCTAAGAAATTACATGATATTATTGAATCTGGAGTTGATCCAACAAATGCAGAATTTGTAGAGTATTATCTAGATATCTACAAGTTTTTAGGTGTAATGGAAACAGATATAAAAGTTGCAGGAAATATAGCTCGTACTCTTCAGAATCGAAGAGCTATTTTAGCTGCTCCTGAACATGTACTTGATAATGTAATTGCAGGAGCTAAGGATTCTGGCTTAGATGGACGATCAACTTTAGCAGTAATCGCAAAAAATATAGGAGAAGCAACAGATCCACTACAGTTAAAAAATCAATTAACTAGGCACAGTTCTCAGTACCATATTTTTGAGGGAGCAAAGCAAACTGCTGTTAATGGATTATTAAGTAATGTAATGACACAAGCCTCTGCTTCTTTAGGAATCCTCTGGTGGGGAGCGCAGAATGGAGTAGAAACTTATGCTGCTGCAGGTCTAAATGCAATAGGTAAAAAACTTAATAAGCATACAAAAGATGTACCTTTTGTAGGTAGAGCATCAAATGCATTATTTGGTACAGGAGAAGGGATGTCTTTTACGGCTGCTAATGCACAGATGTTCGGAAGAACACAAGCTTTGTTGGAAGTATTTGTAGGTAGAGGACATTTTAAAATGGAAAGAGGAGCCATAGCAGCTGCAGTAAAAGGATTTAAAACTCTGGATTCTTCTTCTGTATCTAGGAATACTCATGAACTATCTGATCAATTTGTGAAACAAGGTAGCGGTGTAAGGATGACCATTGGTAAAGATGAATGGGAAATTGGAAGTGGAATTAATGAGAAAATGTTCATAGATTTCTTTGGAGCAGATAGTGGTATTATGAAGTCTCAAGCTGGAGCATATATGAGACTTCTTGCTAATACTGCAGGATTAGTAAACTCTGCTGCTGGAAGAGGACTTGTAGCACAGGATGCATTCTATAGAAATATTATTGAACGAGGAGAGATGCACAGACTTAGTGTTCTTAGAGCCGAATCAATAGAAAGAAACCTAGCAAAAGGAAAGAATATTTCTAAAGGTGAGATGGCAAAAAGAATACAGCAACGCTATATCCAAGTATTTAATAATCTTCCTGAAGACATTGCACAGAAAGCAGCTCTAATTGCAGAGCAAGGATTAATGCAAAAGAAACCTGGAGTTATAGTACGAGGTCTAGAAAAAGCAAAAAATAAAACCTTTGATTGGGGTGGTCATGATGGAAACATTGCTCAGAAAGCCGTTTCAGTAGCAGGAAATATTGCTACAACATACTTGACTAGTAAAGCATCTTTCATGAGAACGATGAGTAATATTTTCAAAGAATCAGTATGGGAAAGAGGACCATTAGTAATACCTAGAGTTGGACTTTCTAAAAAACAAAGAGAACTTTGGGCTACTGATGAAGCTTTTAGACAAGAGACAGTAGCAAAATTTGGAACTGGTACTATGATGCTTGGTATAGGATATGGACTAGGATCTAAAGTAGCAGAACAAGGATATGAATATATTCTTGATGTGAGTCAGTTAGTAGGTTCTTGGACTGGTGAAAGAGAATCTCTTAATGATGGTCCTCCTGGTGGTGGAACAATTCTACCTTCTGCAGAATCTATTGAAGCTACAACTAAACAAGTATCTGACTCTACATTATACATGGAGGGTATTGATGCAGGAGATCCTAAGCAAAGATTCATGAGACAAGTAAGAGGATTACAAGGTCCAGAGATACTACTAAAAGATCATAATACTGGAAAACTAACTTCATTTCCACTAGCTAGATTAGATATACAAAAAGCTCCTCTTGTTTTAGGAGCAATTATTGGTTCTTATAACTCACAAATGGACGAAGCATTGAATCTAAAATATATGGATGTCGATGGTAATATGATTGGGAACTTTGATGAGGATGAAGTAGAATTAATAAAAGAAATTAGAATGAAAACTGGATATGCTTTTGGAAATTGGATATTAGATATTCCAATGGCACAAGGAATAAAAGATCTTCTTCATAATTTACCTGTAGGATTTTCTCCTGTAGGAACAGGAAGTGTATCAAAAGAAGTTTCATCTTTTCTTACAGAGTTCCTAAATCCAGTAAATTCTTTCTATTCAGCAGCTAGAAAAGGTGTTCATAAAACTACAGATCAAGGAACATTCAAGACTTTTTCTGAAGATGATAGCGATTTCTTTATAGATGATGTTACTGAAGAAGAAAATATATCTTTGAGTGTTGGATTAGGTACATCAGATATTAGAGAACGAAGAGCAAAAAGAAAGAATTTATTTAGTACAAAAAAAGGAGCTAAGTGGTATGAATTAATAATGATTGCAGATGCTCTTAGAGATGCAGCTGAGAATCTTAGAATTATGGATGTAACAAATGTAGAATATCCTAAAGTTGGACAGAAGATATTTGCATTAGTTGGTCCTGGAGGAGGTATGCTAAAGAATCTTCCTAATACTGCAAGAAATAAACTAGAAAGAGGTATTAAACTTCTTGCTCTTCCGTGGTATCCTAAAGAAGCGGTTCGTTCAGAAACTATTGATCTTATTACTGGATTAGGTATTGTTTATGATGATCCTAGAAGGTGGAAAATTCCTAATAAAAATAATTCAGGAACAGCAAGCAAAGAAAAAATACATCTTTCTGCAGAACAGAAGTTTGTTTGGGCAGTTGAAAATGGAGAATTAAATCATCAATTCTTTAAAGGTCAGAAATGGAAAGATTTAATTCATCAATTAGATACAGGAATGATGAATCATCCAAGATGGATTATAAAGAAAAGAATTATGAAAGAAACAGTAGAAGATATTTTAAAAACACATCAGGAAGCAGCTTTTAAACTAATGTTAGGACATCCAAATAACATACAACTATCAAGAGATATTGCTCTTCAAAATCAAGTAGACTTAATAAAAGGAAATTAATCATGCCAGAATCTAGACGAGGACCATTTAGTTACGACACTTTACCTCGTACAGGAAATGCAGAATATGTGCTGGTAAAGTCTACATTTAATTCCGATAATGGTGAAATTTTAGAGGTCATTGCTGATGGTACAGTATTAGTAGGAGATGGTACTGCCAATTCCGCATCTTCTGCATCTGGTATGACTCCTACAGCACATGGTTTCTATGTAGATAGTTTAACAAGTCCTACTAAAATAACTTTAGTTTCAAATGTGGCTGCTGATAAATCAGTAGTTATCCGAAGACTTTCAAATAGATCTACTGCTTCAGTTGACTTTGCTCCAGGAAGTGTTATACGAGAACAGGACCTAGATAACAGTACAAATCAAAGTATTCATGTAGCTCAGGAAGCGATTGATATTGCTTTACTCTCTATTGGAGAAGATGTAGATGGTAAATTTAATACCTCAAGTAAAGTTATTAAAAATCTAGCAGATGGAGTTGCAGATAATGATGCAGTAAATAAAGCTCAATTAGCAGTCCATGATACTACTATTACTGGATACCAAACTACTACAAATGACTACAAGTTAGAATCCAAAGATTGGGCGCACTTAATTACTTCTCAAGTAAAAGCCTATTCTGGTGGTTCTGTAACAGGAAGTTTCCTTGATGACTCAGCAAAGAACTGGGCTTCTGGAGTAACATCAGCCGCACCTTCTGCTGGCTCTGCTAAAGAATGGGCTATTGGTGGAGAAGGTACTGTAGGTACAGCCGTAGCAGGAGGAGAATTTTCTGCAAAGAAACATGCAACTGATGCTGCAAATTCTGAGACTGCTGTTATCGGTGTTGCAAATACAGTTTCCCTTATACATGATGATCTAAGAGATTTGTATTTAGGAGCAGGAGTAACTACAAAAGCCTCTGCGGATGCTTGTACACTTACAGGTGCAGTTTGGGTTAAAGGTGAAAATCTAATTACAGGTCTTACAGTAGCATCTGGAGCAGTTACAGTAGGACAAAAACTTACTGTAGACGGAGGTGAAGATAGTACTGGATTTCCTACTACAACAGAAGTACAAATTCTTGCTTGGAATTCAGGAACTTCCACTATAACTATCAACCAAATTTTCTCTGCTTCTAATGCAACTACTCCAGACTTAACAGGAGCAGGACTAGGCTTATATGCTGCTTACACTAACGGCCCTTCAACTGATAATGATGGAAGTACTCTCATTGATGGAGCTTTATATTATGATTCTACAATCGACTCATTGATGGTCTATGATCTTGGAGCAACAACTTGGCTTCAGATTAAACCTAATACAGCTCAACAAACGAATATTGATACAGTTGCAGGACAAATTACTCCAACTAATAATTTAGCTACAGTTGCAGGTAAAGATACTGAGATAGGTAGAATTGGTACTGCTGCTATGGCTGCAAGTATAGCCTTAATTGGTACGGATGCTTACGCTCATGTCTCTTCAGGAGATATAAAGATAGTTGCAGATGCAGTAGCAAACGTAACTAAAGTTGCAGATTTAGATACTGAAGTTGGGTTACTTGGTACTGCTGCTATGGGTCATGCTACTACAGGTAATCTTGCTAAACTTGGTGCTGGATATGATGGAACTGCAACTCAGAGTGGTACAACTACTAACTTAGCACAGATTAATACAGTAGCAGCAGGAATAGCTAATGTTAATAACTTTGCTAATCGTTATCGGGTAGCCGCTAATGCTGATCTTCCATTACCAAGTCTTGATGCTGGTGATCTTTATTTTAACACGGATACTAATGAGTTAAATGTTTATAATGCTACTACTACAGCTTGGGAACAAGCTACACCAAATCAAGCTGATATAGATGCTATTAATATAGTTGCAGGAAATATAATTTATCAAGAGGACTTAGGACAAATAACTGATACTGTTACCACAAGTACTGTAACAAATGAAATTGGGAAAGTTGCCGCTTTAGAAGATGAAATAGAGCGTTTAGGTACTGCTCCAATGGCAACGGCATCTACAGGTAGTATAGCCTTACTAGGTACTACAGATGCGGTGGCAGATATGGCTATATTAGGAAATACAACTGTTACTGATGATATGGCAATACTAGGTAGTACAACTGTTACTGATGATATGGCTTTATTAGCTGTTCCTGCTGTTATTACAGATATGGATTTATTAGGAGCATCTGGAGTAATAGGTGATATAGAAACAGTTGCAGATAGTATTGGGAATGTAAATAGATATGCAAATGAATATGTAATATCTGATACAGAACCTAGCTCACCTACTCCAACTGCAGGAGATTTATGGTATGACGGAATTAATGATGTAATGAAATATCATAACGGGACAGTGTTCTCTGAAATAACTACTGGAATGACATCTCTGATAGCTGATTCAACTCCAGAATTAGGAGGAGCTTTAGATGCAAACAATAATAACTTTACCGAAGTAGGAACTATTAGCGGTGACAACCTTCAATTAGATTTTGGAACACTACCATAAGGATATACAATGGCTAAATTATTAAAGTTAAGACGAGGAACTACT
>Ga0209090_10001616_pt1 | contig 14450 bp, 19 predicted proteins | sample ArcticOcean_MG_C_9_FD_187432 | JGI IMG/M metagenome (GOLD analysis project Ga0209090, IMG submission 187432) | Marine microbial communities from western Arctic Ocean - ArcticOcean_MG_CB2_152 (SPAdes) (version 2) | ecosystem: Environmental > Aquatic > Marine > Oceanic | place: Arctic Ocean... | reverse complement strand
AGTTAAAGATTATGCTGTTTCCTCTTGGCCTGTTCAACCAAGTCGTTACTAATAACTTTTAATCAGCTTGTCGCAGGTTCGAACCCCGCAGGGCTCACCAAGGTATTTAAGGCTAAATACAGCCATTACAAGTCGATTTTGACTTTATTTCGACTTTAGGGCTTGCCGTTCTTCATAACTTGCCTTCTTTTTCTCATAGTCCTCTTCACTAAGTGCGTGCCAGCCTATGCAATTTTCAACTGGCGAGCGTCCACATCCACATTTTTGAGTATCAGTCATTATAAATTCCCCTGAATTCTGATTATTTTGATAATTACCACGATTCTATTAAGGTTAATTTTTATAAAATAAATAGACTAAGCTTATTATTGCTAACAAGATGAATATGAGGATGCTTCAATATTTTGGTTTCGAATCCCTAGACTTTTTAAGACTGAAAGCTCATCATATGGCAAATATTAAACACAATATGATTATACGTTTCCAAAAAAGGATATTAACTTATGCCAAAACAAAAATTTAATGATTTAGATGAGATTGTAACGATTATCTGTCAAGAGCATGGGGGGTATAAGATAAAGGCTCGCGATCATATAGGTGAGAACGAAAAAGAGATTGCCTATGGTTGTTCTGAGTGTTGTGGTTTCGTAAAAGGCGTTCATTTAAGCCCAGAAAAAATGATAGCTTCAAATGTTAAAGACGGAAAAACTCCATCTGATGGATAACTCTTCGGTTTTTAACTAGTCATTTAGCTATTCTCGGTGTTTATTAGCTTTCAAAAAATCAAAAGTGTCGAAAAAAAAGTTTATTTAGCTTTTTTATTAGTGATTTGAAATCCTTTAGAAAGTATTAAAAACCAACATCAGGTCTCTGACAAAAAATCTTAAAATCCAATAACCAATGAGACATAAGGCTAAGAGATACAGAACTGAACCAAATCCAAGAATCCTATACTTAATCCAACTCTCTTTATTCTTTTCAACTAAGCCAGAAAAGATTTTATTTCTGTTCCATCCGTAAATAAATAAAATTGAGGAAATGATAAAACCTAAAAACGGAGTCTTAATGTATAATGACCAAAGTGTATCGAACATTGTAAGATACTAACCGTTAATTACCCAAGAACCAATAGAGGAGTTCTTTTGGTTGGATTGCGGATAAGGTTTGCTCTTAAAATTTTGACGTAGCTTTTTTTGAGAGTTATTTGTATTATTATTAAATCAAATAATCTAATTTTAAACAAACTAACAGAGTAGGGTAGATGAATAAATTATTGATAGCTCTAGTTTTGGTAATTGCAATGGGTGCTGGTGCTAAAGCTAAAAATGAAAGCATTGAAAGTCAGTGTAACTACTCAGGTACAGATATCAATATATCTCTTAAAATTGATTTAAATAATAAAAAAATATCTTTATCTGGTTTAACGAATTGTGAAATTACCTCTATAGACGAAGTTAAGGTGCTGGGAAGATGCTCTCCACCAACATACAGTTCTTTGGATTTTATTCCAGAATATATAAATAAAACAGGCGTTGGGAGGTGGTCAATGAAGGTTTCTGATAAGTATGTTGTCGATGCAAAAGGTAATATTATCTATTTTGAGTACCTTTGTAAGAAAGGTCTGTTAGCTAATGAGTAAATTAATCTTATCCTTACTGCTGGCTGTTATAACGTTTGGTGATGTTTTCTCAGAATCAAATTTACCGCTACCATTTGGTTTGATTGAGGGTCACCTTAATTTAGTTTATTCTGCATCAAATGGGCCTGAAACAGAGAATCTATATGGAAAAATTCTTGATCTTAAAAGGATACCCAATGTCATTCTTCCTGGCGAACGTCTCATGATCCGCTATTTAGCAGGTGATACAGAATTAAAATTTATTATAAAAAAGAAAGAAAACTCACAAATTAAAGGTGGAAGATTTAATGCGCGTGGGATCAGACAGCTAACTATATTATTACCAAAGGAAAAGCGAGCAGGGATTATTACGCGCATGAGAGAAAATGGAATGGAATTACCTGAGTTTTCCGATGAAAATATTGGTCTTATTGGCTCGAGTCGATTTGAGATAAGGGATTCTGATGATAACCAGATAGAGCTTATATTTTTAGACGAAGAGTCACCTGGTGTTAGCTTTAAGCAGGCTCAGATTGGTCTTGGTGTATCAAATATGGATAAAATGGGTGCATTTTTAAACAATATTCTTGGCTTAGAGCCTATTGAAACAAAAGGTAGTGTGCATCGCTACGTTATGGGCCTTACTCAAATTAAATTCTGGGATGTTCCTATCTCTAGGCCTACCTGGGTAGGAAAACCAAATGATATTGTTGGTATGACAATGGTCCAATTTGTGGTTGACGATGTTAGGGCTGCTCGCGATATAATTGTGGCTCGTGGAGGCAAGATTCATACTGAGCCATATGTAATTGGAAACCTTGCTATCGTTATGTTTGTTGAGGGTCCTGATGGAATTTTATTTGAATTTGGAGAATCTCTAGTTAAATAAAATATCAAAGCTATCTAAATATTATTTTATCTTTATATTTAAATTTATTAAATTTGTGATAATTAAAATTGACAGTGGTTTAGTTGCTACATAAGGTCAATTCTAATTCGAATCAAAACATTATTAATCAAAGGAGATTAAAATTATGCATACTGTTTTAGCACAAACCGATTATGTCGGTATTTCTTTCTGGTTTGTCTCTGCAGCATTACTTGCTGCTACAGCATTTTTCTTTTTAGAAAGAGGATCTGTAAATGACAAATGGAAAACATCTTTAACTGTTGCTGGCTTGGTAACAGGAATAGCCTTTTGGCACTACCTCTATATGAGAGGAATGTGGATAGAAACTGGCGAATCACCAACTGTATACAGATATATTGATTGGCTACTAACTGTTCCACTTTTAGTTATTGAATTTTATTTAATTCTAAAAGCTGTAACAACTGTTAGAGCTGCAATATTTTATAAATTGCTTATAGGTTCTTTAGTAATGTTAATATCCGGGTATCTTGGCGAAGCAGGATTAGTTCCTGCACTTCCAGCATTTGTTGTTGGAATTGCGGCTTGGTTATTCATTATTTATGAAATCTTTGCTGGTGAAACTGCAAAAGCAAACTCTGAAAGTGGAAATGCAACTGCGCAAACTGCTTATTCCGCAATGAAATGGATTATAACACTCGGTTGGGCTATTTATCCTGCTGGTTACTTCCTTGGGTATCTAACGGTTGGGGGTGTAGACGCATCAAGTCTAAACCTAATTTACAACCTTGCAGATTTTGTTAACAAAATCTTATTTGGCCTTGTGATCTACGCAGCAGCAGTAAAAGACTCAAACGCTTAAATAACTTTAGTTTAGAATTAAAGGGGGCTTAATTAATTTTTTAAGTCCCCTTTTTTTGATTAAAAAATATCTTAATTAAACAGTTAAAATCTTAAAAAAAATTATTTTTTGTAGTACCACTTAAATATTCTTAAAAAAGGCTAGGGAGGATAAATTATGAAGAAATTAATCTTATCTTTAGTCTTGGCAGCTTTAGTAAGCGTTAATGCCTTCGCTAGTGACGCCACCCTAATTGACGTTAGAACTCTCAAAGAATGGAATGCTAGTCATCTTAATGGTGCCATTCACGTCCCATTACAGAATATTAAAAGTAAAATCACTAGTGTAATTAAGGACAGGAATACAAAAATATTTTTATACTGTCGAAGTGGTCGACGATCGGAAGAGGCTAAAGAAATTATGAGATCTCTTGGCTATACTGATATTGTAAATGCTGGTGGTATTAATGAAGCAGCCAATATACTAAAAATTAAAATAATAAAAAAAAATAAAGATTAATTATTTATAATTTCTTTTAAATATATTATTATTATCGAATGTTTCCATTTCACTTAAAAGAAAACCCAAAAAACTCTTATGAAGTATTCAGGAATGCTTTATTTATGTCTGTTACAGCTCAAGATCAAGATAATGCTGGAGAGTATTTAGAGGTAGCAAAACTAGTGGCCTCAGAATTACCTAGTTCTGAGCTAGACAAGGCTGAAAAAGAAGTTAAATCTCTAGTTGAATGCCTTGAAGATGAAATTGCATGTATCAACTGTAATCATAAAAGTCTAGTTAAGGAGTTAACCCAAGAATCCTGCATCAAATGTAATTACCCCTTGGATACAAGCTAAAAAAGGAAGATAAAAATGGAAGAACTATCAAAGCTAATAATACAGTGGCATCAGGATAGAAACCTAATAAATGGAAGTACAGATAAAGATCAGGTTCTTAAATTAATGCAGGAGCTAGGAGAGCTAAGCGATAGTGTTTGCAAGGGTAAGGATGTGAAGGATGATCTTGGCGATATGATGGTTGTTATGTTGAATATTATGGAACGTCAGGGAGTTACCATGGAGGAATGCCTTTTAACGGCATATAATGATATTAAGGATAGAAAGGGTAGAATGGTGGATGGTATCTTTGTTAAAGAGGGAGATAATTAATTTTTAATGAGAAAATCTAACTATATAGCTTACAAATCAGCGCTTTTGTTAGGGAAAGAGGGCTCTTTATTGGTAAATAAACTGTCGAATGATGAAATAAAAAAAGCCAAAGAAGAAGTTGAGACTGAACTAAGAAACAAGAACTTTAAAATTAAAAGCTTTTAATGACTAAAAAAAAGAAAAGAAAATAGAAAATTCTTATAAATCCTTTAAAGATGTTCTTGTCATACACATAACAGCGCCGACTAGAGAGCAATCAAACGAGGCCCTTTACTTGGCAGAGTATTTTTCAGATAACCTTACAGAGAAAGAGATACAAGACGCAAAAAAAGAAGTAGATGGTTATATTGACGATTTAACCAGAGATGATCCGAGCATCAAAAAGTCTATAAAAATTGACGACTACTTAAGTCTAGGTTGGAACGAAGAACTGGATAATTTAGATATTTTTGATCTTGGAGATCAATAAGAAGCTCATAACTTAAAACCCATAAAAAAATAAAAGAATTTTATTAATCATAATAAGAAATAAAATTATAAAAATAAGTACTCCTATGGCAATTGCTAGCAAGTAAAGATATTTTTTATTATTCATTTAAGATAACTTTTCAAAGTAACTAAATTAATTTTCTTTTTTTTCTTCAAGCAAAATGATCTCATCAACAAAACATGAGTATTCTTTCAATTTTAGCACATCATTAGAGCAAATTTTATAGCCCATTTTTTGTGGATCGATAATCAACGGGCTTTGAAATGTTAGGTGTCTTTTACCCTTACAGGTTAAGGAATAATTAACATCTCTTCTATTTTTAAATAATAAATAATCTTTTTTAAATATAATGCTGTCTATATCCTTTGTGTCAAAACAGACTCTTTCGTCGGAAAGGGCGTAATTAGAAGGTAAAATTAAAATTATTAATAATATAAAAATAGTAGTTGTTTTCATTTCTTTCATCTTGTTTAATTAATAATAAAAAAATATTCTATAACTATATATATCACATAATTCATAATGACAGATAATAAACAAAAAGAAAAAATAGAATCTAGCCATTACTTATTTTTAGTTTTTTTAATCATACTAAATGTAATGAATTTTGTTGATAGACAATTACTGGCTAGTTTTGCAAATTTTATTATTCCCGACCTTTCTTTAACAAATACTCAGTTTGGTATTTTAACAGGATTTGGATTTTTATTCTTTTACTCCATAATGGGACTTTTTATGGGAATTATGGCTGATAAATTTCATCGACCTAAGTTAATTGCTGTAGGTGTTGCATTATGGAGTTGTTTAACGGTCCTATCTGGAGCCGCCAGAGGGTTTTCTGGACTATTACTGCCTAGAATGTTCATCGGTGTTGGTGAATCAATTTTAACCCCAACATCTATTTCTATTCTTAGTGATAGATTTCCTCAAAATAAAATGGGTTTTGTAACTGGTGCTTATTATATGGGCATACCAATTGGGGCAGGCCTTAGTCTTATAATAGCCGGTTATCTAGGACCAGTAATTGGTTGGAGAATGTGCTTTTATTTATTAGGAACAATAGGCGTATTCCTTGCTTTAATAATGTTTTTTATTAAGGAGACTCCAAGATTAATAAATAATGAAGATATTAGAAATAAAAAAATAGATCTTCGGGCCATTAGGGATGATTTAATAAAAGTATTAAAAAACTCAAGGCCATTAACGCTTTGTATTTATGGCAGTGTTGTTTATCATTTTGTACTTGGCGCAGCTGTTTATGATCAGGTATGGTATGTGCAGGAAAGGGGCTTTGATAGAGCCGAAATAGCTCAATATGTAGGACTAATTGTTATAGTATTTGGTATACTGGGGAATTTATTTGGAGGATTAGGCTCTGATTGGTTCCTGAAAAATTTTAATCTTAAAAGACCGATGTTTTTATTCTGGGTTATGCTTTTTCTTCTCCCTTTAAATATAGTGGGGAGAATTATCTCACCAGAATCATATATATTTTGGATTGCCATGATGGCTGGCGCTTTTCAGCTTGGGGCGGTTTATGGGCCAGCGTTTGCTACAGTTCAAGAGCTTGCGCCGCCTCACATGAAGGCCACTGTGATTGCATTTTTTATACTAAACTTAAATATGATTGGAATGTTTTTAGGAACAACAGGAGCGGGTATAATTTTAGACTCACTAATTCTCTATAACGAAACAGCTATAAATCCAATTGAAGAACCCTATACAAAAACTTTATTATTTTTTACTATTATTTCATCCTTTTCTATCCCGATGTTTTGGTTAGCAGGAAGAAAGGAGTAGGGAATAAAATAATAACTAATTAACTAAAGGTGGTTTTTTAATATCAGACCAGTTTAAATCAATAGGTCCTCCGTTTGATATTAAGATAAACGTTACCCCTTCTTTTCCAGGTTTCTCTGGGCCATATGAATAACCCCCTTTAACGACTCTTACATCACCTTTTTTATAAATAGGTTCGTCATCACTAAAAGACATTTCACCGTCCATAATAAAATACATTGTATCGTGTTTGTGCCAATGATCCGATGCGGTATAGGTAGGGTCAAAAGTTGTTCTCACAATGTGAGGAGATTCATTGCAAATTACCTGTACTGGCTGGGTAGGGCGTCCATATTCATCTTCAAAAGGAATAAACGGTAATTTATTAATATTGGCTTTCCCAACTCCGCTCCCTCTGCCTTGCAGTGTCTTTTTTAGGTCTTCAGGAACTTCATATAAATCATCCCACATCAATGGAATATTGCCGCCTAGGGCTATCAGATAAAACCTAGAACCCTCACTGCCGCCACTTTCAATTGTTGATTGACCGGCTTTAACCCATCTGATATCTCCAGGATAAAAAGATCCTTCACCTTCAGATTTAAATTCTCCTTCCAGGAATATTTGAATAATATCATAAGGATGCCAATGTGATTCAGCTTTATAATTTGCTTTTAAGGACACCTCCCAAATATACTGATTTCCTTCATAAAGAGTTCTTACTTGATTTGTTTCTCTTCCGTTCTTATCCTCAAAAAGATTCCAGCCAAAGTCTTTTGTTGATATATGCTCCCAATTACTCATAATTATCCCCCAATAATCTATTTTTAATAATACTTAACTACTTTATGGCTGAAGAACAACCCTTCCAGTAATTGCGCCATCTCTTAAATCATCAAGTGTCTTGGTGGCTTCTTTCATACCTCGACTTGATACAGGAATTGGATCAACCTTACCTGTTTTAACCAAATTAAGCATTTCTCTTGTTTCATCTAAGCTTCCAACGAAGCTACCGCCAATACTTTTGGCAGATAACGGAAACATAGGGATAGGCATTTGAAATGCTCCCCCAAAAAGACCAACTACAATAATTTGACCGCCTTTTTTTGTTGAATCTAATGAATATTTGAGAGTTTTTTCAGCTCCAACAAAATCAACAACCGCTTTTACACCGCCCTTAGTATCGTCTAGTAACTTCATAAGGGAAAGCTCATCCGATGTATTGTATACTTCATGGGCTCCAGCACCTCTCGCCGCTTGTAACTTATTTGGGTCAATATCCGCTGCTAAAATCTTACAACTAAACAGTGATCTAGCAAATTGCAGGCCCATCATTCCAACACCGCCTAACCCCATTACAAGAATATGATCGTCATCACTTATATTAACGAGCTTTTTTAACGCTCCAAAAGCAGTTAAACCAGAGCACATATAAGTGGCGGCTAAACCAGGCCTTATGCCCGTATAGTCCAAAGCATACTTTGAATCAGGTATGAGGCAGTAATCAGAAAAACCTCCCGGTAACTGAATTCCTAGCTGTTGAGGAGCATTGCAGTAGTGTTCATCACCCGATAAACATGTGGGACAATCCCCACAGCCTATCCATGGGTAAACAACAACATCCGATCCAATCTCTAAATCTTTGACATCAGGTCCAATACTAACAACTTCACCCTCTATTTCATGACCTAAAACATGCGGTAAACTAAGCGCCGCCCCAACAGGTAGCTGGTTTCCTCCACCTAAATCAAAATACCCATCATGCAAATGAACATCTGAATGACAAACTCCACTATTAGTTATCTTTAATAAAACTTCCTTTTCTTTTGGAACAGGGTTTTCACTTTCTATAGTTTGAAGAGGCTTTCCAAATTCAACAATCGCTTCGCTTTTCATTATAAATCTCCATAAAATTTACTTACTCTTTTTAATATCTAAAGCATCCTCAGAATATGCAACTATAGCTGAAACAGTACTATCACCAGTCACATTCACTACGGTTCTAACCATATCAAGAAGTCTATCAACTCCTAGTATAAGCGCAATACCCTCTGTGGGAAGACCCACTTGAGCTAGGACCATTGCAAGCATGATTAATCCCACCCCCGGAACACCAGCAGTACCAATTGATGCCATAGTTGCAGTTAATATAACCATTAAATAATCGATACTAGATAAATCAATATTATATGCATTAGCAATGAAAACAGTTGCCACGCCTTGCATAATAGCTGTTCCGTCCATATTTACAGTTGCCCCTAAGGGTATTGTAAAAGAAGCAATTTTTGGACTTACTCCCAAGTCTTGAGTAACTGTCTTTAGTGTAACGGGCATTGTTGCATTTGAGGATGAAGTGGAAAAAGCAAAGAGCATGACTGGGCGTAATTTTTTATAAAAACCTAAAGGTTTTATTCCTGTAAATATATAAAGCAATGAAGGGTAAACAACTAAACCGTGAAGCAACAAAACAAATATTACTAATAAAAAATATTGAAATAAATTTCCAATAACACCCACACCTTGGGTTGAAAATAAAGCTGCCATTAAACAAAAGACACCAAAAGGTGCAAAATTAATTAAAATGAAAACCATTTTCATCACTACATTTGTGATGCTTTCCATTATCTTAATCAAATCTGAGTTAGTATCCTTAATGGATCTTAATGCAGCACCAAAGAAAATAGAAAAGATGATTATCTGCAACATCTTTCCTTCAGCCATAGCACTGATTGGGTTTGTAGGAAACATATCAATAATAACTGATTTAATACTAGGGGATGCTGGTGTTATATAATCAACAGTTGTTGTTAAGTTTAAGCCAGATCCTGGAGAAACGATAATTGCTACTAATAGGCCGATTGTTATAGCGAGTGCTGTTGTAAATAAATAAAGGGCAACCGTTTTAGTGGCAACTAAGGATAATTTTTTATTTTTATCAAAGGATGCGATACCGGTTGATAATGAAAAAAATACCAATGGCACCACCATAAGCTTTAATGATGCAATAAAAATTGAACCAACCGTGTCAAACAATCCATCAACAAAATATAAATTGATTACTTGGTTATCATTTAACGAAAAAATATTTATCGCTAATCCAGTTAAGAAACCTAAGACCATACCTATAATAATTTTTAAAGTTAAAGACATAATGCACGGTATAACAAAATTATATAATTACAAATAAGATCTTAGATATTGTCGTTTTTAATCGAATCATAGAGTAATAATATTTATAAATTTATAGGTACAAAATGGATGATTTAAACGGATCGGCTTTATATGCTGGAATTTTAACAATAATGGCTGTTGCTTTAGCATTAAATACAGCTTTCCGAAGGATGGAGTTAAAAAAAGAGCTTGGAGGTGACGATCTAACGTTAATTAAACGATCAAGAGCACATGGTAATTTAATTGAACACGCCCCTCTAATGATAATCCTTTTAATGTTAATGGAGTATAGAGGTAGTGAGTTCTTTGTTCATATTTTTGGCATCGGCTTTATTTTATCTAGAATCTCTCATGCGTACGGTCTTATTGCAGAAGAAGGTATGGGGCCAGATAATCTTCCAAGAATGATTGGAGCACTTGGTAGCTGGGGGTTAATGATTTTAGCTGCATTAATGTGTATTTTTTAAGCAATTATTTGACCGACTCAATTTTTAAGGGTTAATTGTTACTATTATTTGTTTAGGAGGGAACTAATGTCTTTATTTCGAAATTTTTTACTCAGCATTTCACTAATATTTTTGGCTTCTTGCTCTCAATTGCAATCGATAACAAGTCCGGGTGGAGCAACCGTAAATAATAACGATATAATGATTGATGAAGAACCAACTCAACAAGATGTCTTAAATCAGTTTAGTGATGTAGCTTTTCCTCCTGAGACTTACCTTGATTTAACAAAATCTGTTGTTGTTGGAAGTGATGAAAATTGGTTTGGACAGATTTACTTTAACTCTGGATTGGATGCTAATGATGTATTTAATTATTTTAAAGAACACATGCCTGACACTGGCTGGTTTCTAATCATGGAACAGCAGGGTAATCACGTATTCTTGGTTTACGAAAAAGATCTAAGGACTGCTATTATAAGTATAACAAGAAAAAGGTCTGGAGCAGAAACTATATTAGCTGTCGCCCCTAGAGCACAGTAGGAATTATATTCTCAAATAAAACTGCATACATCTTTTATAATACCTTCATTAGGAATTAAATTCCCCACACCTTACCTTGCTGGAATTGGAGAGGGGACCGATGATATTAATTTTTTTGTATATGGATCTTTTGGGTTTTTAAATAAGTCAGACGTTATTCCATTTTCGATAATTTTACCTGATTTTAAAACAATAACATTATCACAAATTGCCTTAACAACAGAAAGGTCATGACTAACAAAAATTAATGTTAGGTTGTACTTATGTTTTAATACATCAAGAAGATCTAGTATTTGAGCCTGTATGGAGAGATCTAAGGCGGAAACAGGCTCATCACATACTAATACAGAAGGTTTATTAATCAATGCTCTGGCTATACCGACTCTTTGACACTGTCCTCCTGATATCTCGTGCGGGTAACGATTGTATAAGTCACTAGAAAGACCAACATCAGACATTAAAGCAATTACTCTTTCTGTACTCTCGTTCTTTGATAAATTTTTATTAAAGATACCAAGCGGTTCTTTTATGATGCTTCCAATAGTCATTCTGGGATCAAGGCTACCATAAGGGTCTTGGAAAATTATTTGTACTTTTTTTCTAAAGCTCTTAATTTCTTTTTTTTTATATAAATTAAAATCTTTACCAAACCACTTAATATTTCCAGAGGTTTTAGGGATAAGACTTAGAATTAATCTACATATACTCGACTTTCCAGAACCTGACTCGCCAACTATTCCTAAGGTTTCTCCTACAAAAAGACTAAAGGACACACCATCAACTGCCTTTATAAAATTTCTTTTTACAAAAAATCCTCTTGAGATAGGGTAGTGTAATTTTAAATTTTGAACATTAAGAATTTCTTTTTTCATAGGGTCACTTCTCTAGCCATGGAGGAATACAAGAAAGAAGATGCTTAGTGTATTCATCTTTTGGGTTAGTCAAAACATTAAATGTTGATCCATTTTCAACTATCAAACCATTTTTCATTACCGCAACATTGTCTGAGGTTTCAGCAATAACCCCTATATTATGAGAAATTAAAATAATTCCAATATTCATATTAGACTTTAAGTCATTAAAAATACTTAATATTTCTGATTGAGTAGTCACATCCAGGGCTGTGGTAGGCTCATCAGCTATAATTAGCTCGGGCCTACACATCAATGATATTGCAATCATAATTCTTTGTTTCATTCCACCGGAAAGCTCATGGGGGTAGGAATTAATTAAATCTCTAGATTTTGGCATTTTCACTATGTCTAAAACCTCTAAAGACCTTTCCATAGCTAACTTTGAGCTTAATTTTTCATGAAAAATAGCAATTTCTGACAATTGTTTACCAATTTTCATATGGGGTGTTAAGCTTGTCATTGGGTCTTGGAAAATAAATCCAATAGATTTTCCTAAATATCTTCTTTTTTCTTCCTCAGAAGATGTAATGAGATCAAAACCTTTGAATATAGCTGAACCCTTGCAGTAACCATTGCTTGAGAGGAGGCCAGTTATTGAAAAAAATGTTTGAGTCTTTCCAGACCCTGATTCACCAACAACACCTAAACATTCACCCTTATTCAAAGAAAAGTTAGCATCTTTAACAACCTGAATATTACCTTCAGGTGTATTAAAAAATACACTTAAATTGTTAACTTTTAATAATAAATTACTGTTATTAATATTCTTTTGGGTCAATTGCATCTCTAAGACCGTCCCCTATAAAGTTTAAAGAAGCCAAAGTGATAACCATGAATAATCCAGGAAATATTAATAGCCACCATGCCGCCTCCATTTCCCTGGATCCTTCTGAAATAAGAACTCCCCAAGAGGTTAGAGGTTCTTGCACCCCAAGGCCAAGAAAAGATAAAAAACTTTCTAAAATAATAACAGATGGCACCATAAGCGTTATATACACAACAATAGGACCCGCTAAATTAGGAATAATATGTTTAATAATGATTAGTAAATCCGATTGACCCAGGGCTTTGCTGGTCTCTATGAATTCTTTTTCTTTCAGTGATATAGTTTGCCCCCTTACTATCCTTGCCATTGTTAGCCATTCAACAGCTCCAATAGCTAGAAAGAGAAAATAAATATTTCTTCCAAAAACAACCATCAGGATGATCACAAAAATCAAATAGGGCATTGCGTACAAAATTTCCACAACTCTCATCATAAAAATATCTAATTTACCTCCAAAATATCCTGCAATTGTTCCATAAATAACTCCTATAAAAACACTCACTAGCGTTGCTATTAAGCCAATCGAGAGACTCAGTCTGCCTCCATACAGGATTCTAACTAGCAAATCCCTTCCATTGCCATCCGTTCCTAGGTAATGACCAGTTTGGAGGTTTGGTGATTGATATATCGATCCCCAGTCAGTATCACTAAAGTTATGCTGCAAGAAAAAAGGACCAAAAATTGAAAGTAATGATATAACTATCAATAAAAACAATGCAGTAACTGCAGCCTTATTTTGAAAAAGTCTTCTTCTTGCATCAATCCATAAAGATCTTCCCTTAACAATGGAGGCACCTTTGTTCACCATTTTATTATCATATTTTCTTATACCAAACATTAAAGTTTAACTCGCGGATCTAGCAGTGCTCTTAAAATATCAGTCACAAGAATAAGAGCAATCAAGAGGGATGCGTACAAAATCATTACACCGCTTACTAATGTATAATCGCGCTGTAGTGCACCAACAACAAAATACCTACCAATACCTGGTAATCCAAAAATTTGCTCTACAATAATGGAGCCCGTCATAAGCCCTGCTGAAGCGGGTGCTAAATATTCAATTATAGGTAATATAGAGGCTCTAATAACATGTTTTCTTACTATATAAGACGGACTAAGACCCTTAGATCTAGCTGTGCGAATAAAATTTGAATTCAGCACCTCGATTGTACTTGCCCTCATCATTCTGGATATTACAGCGATTTGAGGTAAAGATAATGCTGTTATTGGAAGAATTAAATTCAATACATTGCCTCCATTCCAACCAGATGTTGGGAGTAGTCCTAGATAAAGTCCAAAAAATAAAGAAAGGAGGGGGGCCATAACAAAGCTTGGAATACAAATTCCAATCAAAGAGATACTCATAACTGAGTAATCAAAATAAGTATTTCTTTTAATCGCAGCAACAATACCTAGAAAACAACCAATAAATAAAGAGATAATTATAGATGATAACCCCAATGTAACACTGACTGGTAAACCGCTTAGTATTAATTCGTTAACAGTAAAATCTTTATATTTAAAAGAAGGGCCAAAATCACCAACTGATAGATTCTTAATATAAATATAGAATTGCTCCCATATAGGCTTATTTAAGTTATAGGCTTCTTGAATATTTCTTTCAATTTCAGGAGGTAAGGCTCTTTCACTAGTAAAAGGTCCGCCAGGAGCAACTCTCATCATTATAAAGCCAAATGCAATTATTACCAGGAGAGTGGGGATTGCAATAAGCAACCTTTTGACAATGAATTTTATCATATTTGTGCGCATAATATATATTATGTATAA